>SMTZ1_10002819_pt1 | contig 17441 bp, 18 predicted proteins | sample DeeMarSWOR136_30_FD_25667 | JGI IMG/M metagenome (IMG submission 25667)
CTCTTGACCAAATCCGTGTTGGTCCCTCCTCTGGACCCCCATTGGCCATTCACCTTGAGAATCACCACATCTTCACTCCCAATCAGTCCGGAGGGAGTTGATGCTGTTTTGTAGAAATCTAGGTCTTCTGACTCCATCATTTCAAACAATGCACTTATAGCTGAATCCATATTTCCCTGCAGTCCTGTAGCATTCTGAACTATATACAGGTCAGACACACCCTCATTAGATGTATAGGTCGTTAACTCTAGAGGGACTCTGGTGTAGTCATCACCCTGAGCAAGAGTGAAGTCAAATCCAAAGTCTGTAGAATCGCCTGTGAGAAAGACTGTTCCGACAATCATGATCGCTAGAATAGCGACAGGCTTCATATGTCCCATTAACGACCGGACTCTTCCAATACTAGGAATGAGTGCAAGAACTGCTAGTTTGAACATCTGAATGTTTGACAGCGCAATCTGCTGGCACGGGTATACGATTCTTGAGGGCTTACTTCCTGCCCTCAATGCAATCCAGAAAGCACTCAAGGCAGCGATGATTCCTAATGTCCAAAGCACATTTCTTCTCTTCTTTTGTGGATTCTGGGACGGGCAGGAACTCATAGTTTCGTCGTCAAGCACCATCTTTCTATCCCCTATGCCAAAGAAACATCATATTCCACCTATATTATGGTTAGTGGACTAAGCATTGGCGAGTCTCTATAGCAAATCATGGTGACCAGCTGGTTCCGAATATCAGTAGATTAGATGAAAGGGAATATCGTGTTCATGATTCTCTTGATAATTCTGCGGTTAAGCTTCGCTACCCCCTCTTCATCATCTCTCTCCTCTTGGTCTTCAAGTTCGGGGCAAGGCTTGTCTTGGAGGCCCTCCAATGTAGCCCTGATGCATGGCCCAAGCGTCAATGGGTTGTAGCCTCCTTCCAGGACCCAAAATGATCCATTCATCTTGCAAGTGCCAATTAGCCTTTCTATCATCGATGCAATGTACCAATAGGTTTTCGAATCTACCGCCATTTCTCCTATGGGATCTGTAAAATGCGCATCATAGCCAGCAGAGATTGCAATTATATCAGGATTGAATCTCTCGATGGCTGGAACCACAATCTTGTCCATTGCTAGCTTGTATGATGAATCAGGAGATTCCGGGTGAAGAGGAATATTGATGTTTGTACCTAGTCCCCTACCGTGCCCCATCTCTCTATAATGCCCGATTCCATAGTTTATGTAGTCATATTCATGAATACTGATGAACTGGACATTTGGATCCTCATAGAATATCTCCGAAGTCCCATTTCCAAAGTGGTCATCAATGTCTAGAATTGACACCTTCTTGATTCCATTCTGCGCCTGTATTTTTCTGACTGTGATTGCCACATTGTTGAAGAAACATAGGCCCATGGAAGAAGAGGTCGTGGCATGATGTCCTGGAGGACGAACCAGAGCAAATGAATGTCTACAAGTATCTGAAGCCGCTAGCTCACCAGCCAGCAGCGCTCCTCCCAGAGCATGCATAGCTGAGGACCATAGGTTCTCACTTGCCCATGCAGATTCGCCTAGTACGCCCCCCCCGAGCTCGGACATTAGTTCAACAGACTGGACGAGATACGGCTTATGCACAAGTAGAGCTTCTTCTTTTGTGGCTTGAGTGGTCTTGAAAGTCCTGATGCCCTCTAGAGATTTTGTTTCTTCAAGATACTGCAATGTCATCTCTATACGTTCCGGATTCTCAAAAGCCTCCAGGTTTGGCTTGAGAAATGGAGCAACATGCTTGTCACATCCGGACTGGTCGATGAGAGTAATGGTACCTTGGGGCAATGTAGAATCAAACTTTTTTGGTATGCCTGCTTCCTTATACTCTTTCAGTGGACGAATGTACATAGAAGACGACTTAAGAAGGACACAACATTGGTTCCATTGTTTTAAAATGAGAACTTTGTTGAATGCCCCCAGAAGAATGATTTCCGTGATATTTGGTATGGCGCTATTCACGATATGGTTGCTTGTCGATTTCTTCTTTCTCCCTGTATTGCTTGCAGACTTTGGTTATGGTCTATATGAGCCAGTGGCTTTCGGTTCATGGTTTGTTGTCATCCTGATAACACTCGGAGTATGTGTCTGGGGTTCTTTGACTTCTTCGACTGAACTATAGAACTTGCCTCTATGGTTCAATCAGACAGTCATTCAGATTGAATGCTCTCAGAGCTGCAAGGCAGTGAACAGTAATCTTGCCAGCCCAATCCCTCTCAGCAATAGGCCAGACCTCCTCATACTGACCCCATTTCCACGTTGGCCACCACCCACCATCTCCAGCTTGTTTCTGAATCTCATCCCTGAGTAGTTGGTATAGATTATCGCGATACATGATAAACAGCGATTCCGGAGAGGGAGCAAGCCAGAATATCCTGATTTCTCCCAATATTTCTGATGTTAGTGGTGCAATGGTTCGAATTGTACGAGTCAGTTTCTTTTCTGCTTCGGATTTGAGGGGTTCATGGAGATGTCGATATGCTCTATCCCAACACATCACATTGTAGAGGCCGTCGATGGTCTCTGAGCTGTTCAAGTTAGCTAGTGCACGTTTGTCTATCTGTTTCATCAAGTCCTTTGGTACATGAACTGAGTGCCTATGGAAGTACCCTAGTATCTCCGCACTTGGATTTGGCCACCCTCGCTCATTTGGAGGGGACATCTCGTCAACATGCCACCATGGTGCATGAGGCTCATCGTTGACATCGAGAAATGTGGATGGCCAATAATCGCGTCCAGTGTCAAATGTAGACACCAAGTATTTGATTGCAGCCCCAATTATTGGATGACTAGAATCAATTCCCAATTCTGTACAATATTGCAGTCCTACTGATGTTGCCATTGGTGAGGACGCTTTGAGTCGGAAGTCAGGCTCGATAGCATTCCCGAACCCGCCATCATCATTCTGGTATTTCATCAGCTCTTCAAGGGCCGCATTGGCAGAACCTTCCTCAAAGTGATACTCGAACATTGCACGATCAACAGGTCTTGCATTGGCTTGCACAAATTTGCTGGCTTTCAAGAAATTCTCCCTTGAGAGCCTCAACTTCAGACCTCGACCTAATCAGAAACAACCGACATCATAAACGTGGTGTCTAAATCCCTAGCATCATAGCTGGAGCTTCTAAACATAGCTTGGTGAATTCGACTGACGTCTTCACATCCTCGGGGATATCCTCTCTCTCTACTGTACGGAAGCCAAAGCGTCTGAAGAAGTCCTCTGCTGTTTCCGTGAGAAGAAAGAGTGTTCTTATTCCTTTCTTCCTTGCATCTTCAATAATCGCTTCAGTTAGTAAGGTACCAAGTCCTTTCCCTTGATATTCTGGTGATATTGCCATGGACCTTAGAAGAGCAGAGTCGCCATAGATCTCCAAACCCGCACATCCCCAAGGCTCCAGATTCGAGTCTCCATTGCCCTTTAGTGTCAAGAAATTTGAGAGGTGATCTTTCACTCCCTCGTTTGGAAGGTCTGCTTCATTGAGAAGATTGAGAATTGAGCTGAGTTCCGAGGGAACTGCAGGCTCAATCCTGTAACCAGATGTCAACATGTTCAGTCCCATTCAAGATGTCATCTATTGATAAAGGAATATCTTTGCCTGGTATCTAGAAGAAGATTGATGCTATGCACAAAGCTCTCAGATTGCTTTCGAAAAGAGCCAAGAACCGAATGAATGATGTTCCTTTTCTTTAATCCTACGGACAGTTTTTCGGAAGGCTTTTTACAAGCAGACCTATAGCATATCTATTATTCGCTAAGGTGAACCGGGGATGGTATCTGTAGTCATTCTCATTCGTGCCGAAGCAGGCGCCATCTGGGAGGCCTGCAAAGCAATCACGGAAATCGAAGGAATCGAACGGGCTGACGTGGTCACTGGACCATATGATATGATTGCCTATGCTGAGATTCCCTCGGTCGAAGATCTCAGGAAGCTCATGCAAACCCTACACGCTGTTGAGGGAATCAGCCGCACCGAAACCTGTGTTTCTATCTAGAGACCTTACAGTCAACCTTTCTTCCTGAACTAGAGAGGAAGAATTATTACTGTGCGTCATTAACAATTGTTAAAGAGTTGATTGTGATGACTGATTCACTTGGCGTTGAGATTAAACAGGCAACACTCATTCGTGCTAGTCCAGAGAGGGTTTACGATGCAATAGCAACTGCAGAGGGTCTAGATAGCTGGTTCACATCTGGATCTGTGGTGGATGCTAGACCCGGCGGAAGAATCCAATTTGTCTGGAAAGACTGGGGACCTGACAAGTATACAACGGAGTCAGATGGCCCAGTCTTGGAGGCTGAGCGAGGAAAGCGGTTTGTATTCCAGTGGAACCCTGACAGCGGAAATCGAGAGCTGGCGACAACGATTGAGATTAATCTGGAGGCTGTTAAAGAGGGGACTATACTGCGTCTTCGTGAGTACGGTCATGAGAACACGTCAACCAGTATAGCTGCTCTAGCTGAGTGTGCAGCAGGATGGGGAGAAGCTATAACACTGATGAAGTTCTACGTGGAGCACGGTATCACATATTAGCCAAAACTAGAGCCGATATAATTGATTCTTTGATACTCACTCCGGGAGGCTGAAACGAATGATGGGAAAAGTCTGCATCGTGACAGGAAGCAACTCTGGTATTGGAAAGGAAACTGCTCTTGCACTGACTGGCATGGGCGCTACAGTAGTCATGGCAGTAAGAGATCTTCAACGGGGAGAAGACGCACGTGCCGAGATAATCAAACGTACCGGAAAAGACACAATCGACCTCATGATATGCGACCTCTCATCGATAAAGTCTATTCAGCAATTTGTGGGAGAATTTTCAGCGAAGCATGAGCGACTGGATGTTCTAATCAATAATGCGGGGGCTGCATGCCACGAACGCCAAGTCACAGAGAACGGCCTTGAGAGGTCGTTGGCAGTCAACTATCTTGGGCCCTTTCTTCTCACACGAGAGCTACTTCCACTTTTAGAAAGGAGCGCACCATCTCGGATAATCAACCTCTCGTCTGGTCTCCATACAAGAGCAAAGATTGACTTTGATGATATTCAGAGCGAACGCAATTACAAGGGAATGCGTGCATATGAAACCACAAAGCTGATGTTTCTCATGTACACCTATGAACTTGCAAGACGTCTAGAAGGTACCGGAGTAACAGCGAACGTAGTCCTACCCGGTTTTGTCGCTACTAATCTTGGCGCCAATATGGGTGGTCTGCGCAACAAGATCATGTTCAAGCTGGTACGTCCCTTTCAAATCAGTCCACAAAAAGGTGCTGAAACCTCAGTCTACGTGGCCTCATCTCCCGAGCTGGAAGGAGTAACAGGCAGATGCTTTGCAGAGAGTCAAGAAAGACTATCTTCTGAAGAGTCCTATGATGAGTCCGTTCAAAAAAGACTCTGGGATATTGCTGAGAGTCTTTTGGGGCTTTAATGCCATGGAAGTCTGTATGAAATCACCTCATATACCCCGTATGCTCAGAACTCTCCTGAGAACCCAGTTCAAAAACATCCTCGGGTGAAATCATGACCGAGAAGAGCAGACTACGCATTGAGGCTGAACAAATCATTGAGGACCTAGACATAATGGGTCTTCTCAATGCCTATGGCCATGCTCGAATAGTAGGGAGTGTAGCACTCGATCTTATCGTTAAGAGGGACATTGACATCCATGTCCTAGTTTTGCTCCGTGATACAATGGAAATGGCGCAACACCTCATGTCTGTGCTGCTGAAAGCTGAAGGTGTCAACGAGGTGAGCGTGAAAGACTATCGTGAAAGAGCGTCGTTAAAGGTGGGAATAGACGAATACCATGGTGCTTCTGGGCCTTGGAGTATAGACATCTGGCTCACAACAGACGTGAGCACAACCGGGTTCGCCATAGTCGATGAGTTGGAGAAATCGCTAGATGAGAATATGCGTGAGGTCATCCTCAATATCAAGCGCCATTACCACATACGCGACCTCCTTCAGAATGGCCTAAGCAGTCTTATCCATAGAGCCGTGACAGAGGGCGGAGTTCGAAACGCCAACGAGTTCGAGCAATGGCTTGCACGCACTCAGCTCAGAAGGCAGGATAGGGAGAGTATATTATCATCACTCACCCGTCGACCGAAGAAGGCCCCCAGAGAATCTGATCTCTAAGTCATGAATCGCATAGCGACATCCCTCATAAATCTCAAGTACTGGACTTGGAGGTCAGACGTTTTCTCTTCAGAACAACGGTGGGCGGCTGCTCTGGTCTAGTTTCGAATGTTTCTACATAAGTGAAACTGGGTGCAAAGGTTGTCATTTGGACTTGATGAGTTATCCTCGTACCCGAAAGCTGCCAATGCTGCTATCCTGAAGAGGCTCTTCACTCATAATCTGAAAGAATCTCTGAAGATAGTCAATCTTTCACCTGAATGATTACATGGAAACACCCTCAAAAGGCAATTGGGAGCATTGATGCCATGACCCAACTGAAGAGCACAGCATTTACAATAGGGCCAAGCCAGTGTTGACCTGTCAAATGATGGCTCCACATAATTACTACCGATGAAATCACAAACCATGGAGCAAAGGCATAGAAGAACAGGAATGAAAAGCCCAACATACTTGGCAGGAGTGCAAATCCAGTAATCATCCCATAACCATAATGTAGTGTCAGGAGGATGAAATAAGGGCTACATTTGATGAGAATCGCTTTCAGAGTCCAATGAAATTGTGTTCCTCTCCATGTTTCTCTAGCCTTGGTTCGCATTGCCCCTACCAGCCACTCACTCTCAACAAAGAAGTAGACTAGAAACGGGATGACATAGATTGGGACCATGATTGCACGTGATGCAGTCAAATCATTGAATCCAGGAAGGAAACAACGGAAATCGAGGGCTAGTCCTAAATCAACAAGAAGTGTCCACGCATACATCCAAGCTGTAATGACTGCTGCCAGGAGAAGGGCCACAGCGACATGTCTAGGAGTATCGTTTGGCTCCGTCCTTACTTCAGAAGTCATCTGGGGGCGCTTACGTCTGATTAGTTTCAGAATCAAGAAAGACAACAACCCACTGCCTAGGAACCATAGGGCTATAGAGAGTCCATATGACTGCGGGAATGGCAGAAACAGACCTATCGCCAGCAAAGGATAGAATGCTCCGAGGCCTATTGCTGCGTATGCGATTCCCAATCCAAAGAAGGTGCGATTCCCAATCGTGCGTTCAGTTGAGGAAGTTCCTCTGAGCTTACGAAACGGAGAAACACCAATCAGAATCACAAACAGCGGGAATTGAGTGAGGACTACTCCTAGCAGACCAACGAACCCACCAGCAAGCCAGAGCGGGTAGATTTGGTCTCCAGATGGAATCCAGTAAGAGTCTTCCACTCCATTTTTGAGCCCCTCCTTCATCCATTCCACACTCTCAGCTACGATAATGGGGTCTATTGTCTCAAACAGATGGTTTGTTCTTGGAAGGACAATTCTGCGGGCGGTATTGTCACCAAAACTGCCGTAAGTGACTCCCGCTTGAATTCCTGTGACTCCAAAGAATCCTTCCAGCAATGCTAGATTATGTGTGTACGAGGAGAGAGCATCAAACTCTCCTATGGCTAGGAGCGTGCTTGGGATATATGGTACCTCACTCCGGTTCAGCCCGCTTCCTACTAACACTAGTGCATCGACATTGACAGACGACTCTTCAATAGCACTCCAGGCAATTCCACCCCCCATGCTATGCCCAATTAGGCCTATTGCGGAACTATCGACGTAGTCAAGACTCGCAAGGTAGTCTAATGCTGCAGCTCCACTTCCTGTGCCTGGTTCTGAGTTGCCATGCGAATTGGCATCTATCGTCAATACTACAAACCCTCGTCTTGAGAGCTCTATTCCAAACGCCATGAGCCATTCTTTGCATTGAATAACGCCATGTATCACTACCACACCAGGCAATGGATTTGTGTCTGTGGCGTAATTTGGTTGTTGCACAGTGCTGTGAATCCAAGAACCATCCGCAGCCTGGAAGTCAACCTCAGTCACAAATACAGTCCCAAATCCACTTTGAACACTAGCTGTCAAGGTCACGCCTGACAGCATAATCAAAATGCTCACAATCAAAACGAAATGCCTAGGTCTGAGTCTTGCCATAATCAAGATTCCTCTGCATGTTTCTATTGACACAGGCTTCCCTGAGATTTATTTCATATGATTTCCTCAAAATCAATTATGCCAGAGTGGGAAGACATCTTTGAAGAACAGGGTAGAGTGTTCACTGAGCCGCATCAGGACATGGAGTGGGTTGTTCAGGTCTTTCAGGAGTATCAGGTGCGGAGGGTCCTAGATGTCGGATGCGGGTCCGGTCGTCACTTAGTATATCTCTCCAAAAGAGGCTTTGAAACCTATGGGTTTGATATATCCCAGAGGGCCCTATCTCTCGCTCAGGAATGGCTCCAAGAAGAAGGACTTCACTCTGCAATCATTGAGCACCGAATGGAGGAGAGATTCCCCTATGATGACGCATTTTTCGATGCTGTGGTATCAACACAAGTGATTCATCATAATCGAATGAGTGAGATTCTCTTCACGGTGAGCGAGATAGAACGCGTTCTTAGATCTGGTGGCATACTCTTTGTTTCCTTTCCAAGACTCTCTGGAGTGCCTAGTGAGGGTGATAAGGACTGGGAGCTAGAACAAATAGAGCCCGGAACATACATCCCTCGAAGTGGTCCTGAGGCTGGAATCGCTCATCATTACTTCACTGAAGATGAAACCTACAAGGTCTTTGCCAATTTTGACATTCAAAGCATCCACATGGATGAAACAAACCATAGATGCGTTCTTGGTATCAAAAGGTAGCCAGCTCACTTCTCAAGCCCAAAAGTCGGAAATATGAGTTCCTTCACCTTTTCGATAGTTTCATCGACCGCTCTCTTGACTTTTGATTCATGCTCCGCGTACATCCTCTGTGGACGGTCAGTCCAGCCACCTCGTTTTACTTCAAAACCATATTTGTGACACATTTCTATCCATTTTGCAGGTATTAATGGTGGTAATGCAATGTCCGCAAGATCTGCAAGTAGAACAGTCCATACTCTAGCGGCCGTCACCGGATGATATCCTCCCCCACCTACTATGACCAGTTTCTTGTTTCCTAAATGGGCCAATTGGCGTACGGTCTTCGATAGACGATGATATGTGTCAAGATTGAGAAGGAGGTCAGCGAGAGGGTCATCCATGTGTGCATCCGCACCGGCATTCCAAAAGACCAGGTCAGGTTTGTATGCTAGCCATATAGGCACAATAATCTCTTCAAAGGCCTTCCAATACTCAAAGTCGTCAGTAAGGGGAGGTAGAGGAATATTCACGGAGTAGCCTTTTCCTTCACCAATCCCAACCTCCTCGGGTTGCCCAGTACCCGGAAAAAAGCCCATGCTCAGTTCATGCGTTGAAATAGTTAATACCGAGGGGTCATGATAGAACGCCTCTTGAGTGGCATCTCCATGATGGACGTCTGTGTCTAAGTACAGCACTTTCTTGTTGGGATACTTCTCCTTGAACTTCTTGATTGCGACCACTGTGTCGTTGAGGTAGCAGAAACCACCCGCATTAGAGCTGTAGGCGTGATGAAAACCACCAATGATAGACATAGCATCCTCGAACTTGCCATCTGCAACACCCATTACTGCATCAATGGTCGCACCTACTGGATAGCTTGCATACTTATCCACCTGATGGAACACTGGACACTCATCAGTATCCAAACCAAAACGTGAGGAGAATGCAGATCCCATGTTTCCAAACAGCTCTAAGGTTTCAATGTATGAGGGATCATGATAGAGTCCTAGCTCCTCGCGTGTGGCTAGTCGCATTTGATGCAAGGATATTCTATCACTCTGCAGCAGTCCTGACATGACCGGAAGTCCCCAGGTTATATCAAGACGTGGTCTATTCCAGAACGGATTCGGTTGCATCCTCATGGTGTCCAGCTCATCTATTCCGTCCATCTTGAGCAGTTCTTCAGGGCTGAACACAGCTGTTAAGTGGGACAAACCTTCTCCTCCATCAGTTGAGCAGATTGACTGGACTGGGTTTTGAATTGATATTACTTATGGTGTGTCATTATTTGGTTTCAATCATTCTGAGCATGTCTTCCTTCCATGACCAACTAATGGCCTTTCCGAGCCGCTTCACGGCGACAGGCACCACTTCGAAACGCTCATTATCTCATATTCAATGACGTCGTAACCATGTCCAAGTTCGAGCTTCTCAAACAAACCTTCCTAGGAAACCTTGGAGAGAGTATTCCTGTTTCCATATGGAAACATCATCCGGAGAAAGACCGCACACCTGAGGGACTTGCAGCAGAAGAGATTGCATTCCACAAACGGTTCGACCATGACCTCATGAAGGTATCATTTCATGGACGGTATCCAGTGGTGGACTGGGGCTGTGAAGTTGTTTACGATGGTGCAATCTCCGGATCTACAACTTGTGATAAGTGTGTGATCCAGGAGGCAAGTGATTGGGAGGTCTTAGAACCGCTTGATGTCAACAGTGGTGAGTTCGGACTGCAGGTTCGAGCCATTGAACTGATACAGAAATATGCACATGACAAGGTTCCCACAATGGCAACTGTATTTGACCCCTCAATGGTTGCAGACAAGCTGAGCGAGAAACCAGTGACTGATTATATGGATGAAAGCCCTGAGGTTCTTGAAAGCGTCTTAGATATGATAACAAGCGTGATGGTTGACTTTGCAAGAGCGACCCTTGAGGCAGGAGCTGATGGGATATTCATAGCCACACAGCATTCCACACACACATCAGTGACAGACGACCAATACAAGAGGTTTGTTTATCCGTTCGATTCCAAACTGATATCTAAGCTTCGAGCGAAGACTAAGTTCATGGTGATGCACCTTCATGCCAAAGAAGAGGATGAGAAGATCCGATTTGATAAGATTGCGAATACTCCCGGCCTAGATGCACTCAATTGGGAGGATCAGAGCGCCGACCTCACACTCTCTGAAGGAAAGAAACTGTCGCGAAAGACTGTAATGGGAGGTATTGACCATAATGGCATCTTTAGAACAGGCACCCCTGACGAGGCTGAAGAACAGGTCTTGCAGGCTGTTCGAGAGGCTGGGCTCAAACAATTAGTGATTGCCCCAGGATGTGTAATCACAGTTGACACACCAATGGAGAACATTCAAGCCGTGGTGGACTCTATTAAATCAATCACTCCTTGGGCAAGGGAGTGGGAGGCATATTCTTGACAAAGAACCGTGAAGTTGCACTTGCGCTTAATGAGATATCCCTACTGCTTCAGATTGAGGGGACGGACAAGTTCAAACACCTTTCCTATGCCAGAGCAGCCCGGTCTGTAACCGGACTTGGAGAAGACATCGAGGTCATACGTGCGCGTGGAGAACTAGAAAAGATTCCAGGTGTAGGGACGGGAATCTCAAAGAAGATTGAGAGCTTTCTTGATACTGGTTCAATAAAGCTGCTCGACGAGCTTAGAGAGCAAGTCCCTGTGAAGGTCTGGGAGCTTGATGCTATCCCGGATGTAGGTCCGAAGACAATCAAAATGCTATATCAGGAATTGGGCATCATTGACCTTGACTCCCTAGAAAAGGCCTTGAATGAGGGGAAACTCGATGATCTCAAGGGCATGGGGGAGAAGACACTGGAGAAGATGCGAGAAGGCATAGCAATTGCACGACTAGGATCATCAAGAACCTTGATGTCTGACGCTTTGACTGCTGCTGAGCCTGTTGTGACCGAATTACGAAGACTTGCAGATGTAAGACAGGTTGAAATAGCTGGGTCCCTACGAAGACGAAGAGAAACTATCGGTGACATTGACATCCTTGTGGATGCCGTTGAGGAATCCAAGGTGATGGATTACTTTGTTAGCGCAAGCTATGTCGAAGAGGTTCTTGCCCATGGTTCTACGAAGTCTGCAATTCGGACAAAGGACGGCCTGCAGATTGACCTTCGGATAGTCCCCGCTGAGAGCTATGGAGCTGGGCTACAGTATTTCACTGGAAGTGTGGACCACAATGTCAAGCTCAGAAGCATTGGAGTGAAGAAAGGGCTGCGTCTGAACGAGTATGGTCTATTTAGGGGGGAGGAAAAGATAGCAGGTTCTGATGAAGAGGGCATATACAAAGCCCTTGGTCTTGCGTACATCCCTCCTGAACTCAGAGAGGATAGGGGTGAGATAGAGGCTGCCCAGGAGGGCAAGCTACCCAATCTGATTACAATCAACGATATCCGCGGAGACCTACACATTCATACCGATCAATCAGATGGGAAGAACACAATTGATGAGATGCTTACCGCAGCAGCAAAGAAGAAGTATGAATACTACTGTTTGTCTGACCATACACAAAGCCTGACTATTGCAAATGGTATGGATGAATCACGTCTTCTCAAGCGAATTGACGAGATTGATGACCTGAATGTTTCTGGAAATTGGAGGATGAAGATTCTAAAGGGCGCCGAGGTTGATATCCTGGCGGATGGCAGTCTTGACATTGAGGACAGTGTCCTCAGCCAGCTTGATGTTGTCACCGTTTCAGTTCACAGTCGAATGAAAGATGATAAGAAGAAGATGACGGAACGAGTCTGTCACGCCCTTGAGAATAAGCATGTCCATGTACTGGGACATCCCACTGGCAGGCTCCTTCTGAAGCGACCTGAGTTTGAGATAAACCTAGAGGATGTTTTTGAAACAGCAAAGAAGCACAATGTGGTGATGGAGCTTAACGCACATCCACAGCGCTTAGACCTCAATGCAGGCAACTTGCGTGCTGCAACAAGGATTGGTCTCAAAATTGCCATCAATACGGATGCACATTATACATCCGAACTTGACTTCATGCAATTCGGAGTGTTCCAAGCTCGTAGAGGATGGGTCACAAAGAACGATGTGGTGAATAGCTACAGCCTTTCTAATTTAATGAAAGCAATCAAGAAGTGAACTCATTGTTTCCTACTAAGAGTATCTGGCATCATATCCCTGTTTTTATCCTATGTCTTTCTGAATTGTGTCTTGAAGAACAGAGGGAGGCATGCTATCTAACGTTCCGCTGCACTACGAATAGACTCACAAGGTGGAAGACTGGCAGCGGAAGGACTGATTCGCGTAAACCATCAAATGCGAACCATAATGCACCGGCCAAGAATGCTTGGATGACCAGAGCAATCACTACAACACACAAGGCCGTTTCTTTTTCAGTAGTTCCTTTTACGGATTGGAATACTACATATGATATGCACAATTGAAGAGGAATGAATATAGCAGTCCATAGGAGTGCTGCGTCATTGGGGAATGGAAAGAGAGTATAGCTATATGGACCTGCAATCGTGCTCCCAGATTCATGGATGACTGTCCACAGTGCCGCAACCAGAGTGAACCGAATGTGTGAGCTTTGACGCCTAATTCCTAGAGTATGAGGTATGATCAATGACACCAAGATGAGAAGAATGAAGATTGTTTCTGGCTTGGGTGACTTGATACTATTATGCGTCACAGTTTCGTCCAACGAAGACTACCAGTTCGTACGACTGCTAATCACTGAATTATCTTTCGTCTGAACAGTCATAATGTAGGACACGAACCCCCCTTGCCAATTGATGCACCGCTGAAATCTAGAGGCTGTTGACAGCCACAATAAGCTCGCTTTCTACGTGGACAAGACAGCAAAATAGGTTGACCCCATGTCTCCTACCAAGAGCATCTGGCACCATATCCTTGTCTTCATACCATATCTCTCTGAATCGTGCCTTGAACTCTTCTGACATGCTATTGCCTCGCTTTACACCATACTTGTTGGTCAGGTGATTCTCGGTCAGCATGAAGAAGTACTGCATTAGTTGCTCAAGCTGGTTATCATCACTCATAGTGCCAGCCAAGAATCATCAAAATCCTTATGTACATTTTCATATCTATAGATACAATCTTGTATCACTCTGTGAGATGAGCCGATTGAGTTCAAGAAGAACCCTCCTTCAACGAGCCAAGGCAATCTTCGAGCTTTTAGAAGAGCACAAAGATCCTATTCCAAAGTCCAAGCTAAAAGACATAGGCCTCAATCCAAACACAGCTGAGAAGTGGCTGGACCTGATTATGTATATCCAACAGCAACCTTTGATTCGCCTGGTCAAGACAGACAGCAACACCATCATTGTGAAAGTGGAAGGAAGATATCACGCGATGAGCCGCAGAGCATTTCAAGACAGTGAGCTGACCTACGAACAGCGGCTCAGGTCCATTGAGTCCTACCTCCGTGCTCTAGTCGCACGGGAATTGACTCTGGATGACGCTCCCCCTCATACTCTGCCCTCTGAATAGTGGTCAGATTAATTGATTTCGTAGTAACAATTTGTGACTCTATTCTGTGACCCTTTGATGTGGGTCCGCTATATATACCAATTCTGAGTGGTAATTCTTGTGAAATATCATGGCTCTAGCTAAGAACTACCGAAAGAACAAGGTGCGAAGAAAGTGGACTCAGGCTGATATGGACCATGAACTGGTCAAGCTCTATGCTCTAACTTACTTGAGGAGATAGTTGCTTTGGCTCATCGTGATTCGGAAAACTTGGTTTCAACTTCTCCTTCGCCCAATAGCAGTCATCGACGAAATGACTCTCCTCTCTCCCTTAAAGAAGTACTCGCGTTGGAAGCAACGTGAGTGCTCCTCTCTTCTTTTGAATAACACTACATGGGGCATTTCAGAAAGATGTGGTGCCGAGGACGAGATTCGAACTCGCGATTCGGGCGCTGATTGGCAAGCAATCAACGAACCCCTACAGGAGTGGATATCCCATGGGCGTCAAAGCCTTAGATCTTGAGTCCACCGTCTTTGGCCTCTTGACTACCTCGGCTCGAATTACAGGACCTCGAATCAGTATATAGTCATTTTGGCATTCATCATTTCGGTAGGCTTATCGGTTGGATTTGGCATTCGCCTACATATGGAGAGGATGTAGTGCCCCGTTTTGACTATGATGATATCTCGATGTTCTACAAGGTTGCTGGTGAAGGTAGTCCTGTTCTGTTGATTCATGGTCTTGGTGGAGACCATCGTGGATGGGAGTTTCAGGAGAAGGACTTGGCAGCGCGATTTCACATCATCATGCCTGATTTAAGAGGGCATGGGCAAACTACAGTAGATGAGCTTGGGATGATGATTCCGCCGGACTTGATTGCCGATGATCTGTACGCGCTACTAAAACATCTTGGACATGAAAAGGTGCATGTTGTTGGCATTTCATTGGGTGGTATGATTGCTCAAAAGTTTGTACTCAAGTATCCGGAGCGAGTGGATAAGCTAGTTTTAGTGGACACTACTCCAAAGATAACAGAGGATTTGATTGATGTCGTCTACAGCTGGAGAGAAGCACAGGTTGAGGGTGGCAACGAGGCTTACTTCTGGACTTCCCTGCGTAGTGGATATAGTGATGAGTGGATTGAGAGCAATCCCGATATGGTTCAATATCTAAAGGAGAAATCAGCAGACACGAATGATGAAGGAGTCCTAGCAGCTGGGCTTGGGTTCTCAACGATAGATTTCACGAATCAGCTGTCCGAAATCAAGGCAGAAACCCTTGTTATCCACGGGGATGAGGATAGAATCATGAATTTGGAGCTGGGGAAGGCTCTCAACAAGGGGATTAGGGATTCGAAACTCAAGATACTGAGAGGATGTGGGCACTCACCAGATGTACAGATGACTGAGGAGTTCAATAGAATTCTTATTGAGTTCCTGAGTGCATAATAGAATGTGACTTGGTCATGTCTTCTCAGGTGGTATCTCTTCTAGAAGAGGCTTTATCTGGTCATAAAAATCTGCGAGGATTTTGCTCTTTGTTTCTTCTGTTTCAAGGATGAAGAGCCGAATCTGCTGTCCGACCTTGATCTCCTTCACAAGACCCATATCCACCAAAGGTTGCATAACACGATGAATGGTCGAGTGTGCCAAACCTGTTTCCTTAGCAATCCTACTTAGATTGAAGAATTCCTTGGGACGTTCTAGGAAGTGCTGAACTACTCGCGTCTGGGCTCGTGATGCAAATACTTTCTCGAGCAATTTCCTCAACTCTTGGTTCTCCTTACAGACATCCTTTGTTCGGCTAATGTACTATCCTGCTACCAATCCTTGCCCCCTTCATGACTTGGCGAAGGTTTTCGGGGTCGTTTCCATTGAAGATGACGGTTGGAATCTTTGACCTTCCTACTACGCGTATCGCAACAGGGTCAAAGAGCTTGTACTCGCCAGCTCGTGTGCCGGAACCCGAGAGTATCTCACTCAGTTGATCCACAGTCACCACATCCAGCTTTTTTGCCCCTGATATCTTGGGATTCTGCTCGTAGACCCCGTCTACGTTAGTTGCATTGAGAAGTATATTGGCCCGTACGGTTTCAGCAGCAAGGGCTGCAACAGCATTGGTGGATTGGCCTGGGTTCAAACCGCCCATGAGAACGACCTTTCCGAACTGGATGGCGGTCTCAAGCTCATCTAACGTTTCCACGATTCTTGGATATGCAATATCTCCAAGGGCTGCACAGAGTAGCTCGGCATTGTTACGCGCAACTTTGATTCCCAACCAGTCACACTGAGCCTCGCTTGCTCCAAGCTCTCTGGCGGCAGAAATGAACACTCGTGCTGGTCTTCCGCCACCAACTACGATAACCATGCTGTGCCCGTCCTTGATGATAGAAGCCACTACTTTAGCATAGTTTCTCACCATGTCAGTGAGTATCTGGCCTTTGTCATCATACAGGAGAGAACCTCCTAGTTTCAGAACAGCTCGCATATTGTATCCCCGAGTGCAATCTCCGAACAACTACATCTTCCTGGAGGCATTAAAGAAGCTTTCTTGAATGGACAGGATTGCCGATATTTCGAAAGGGCGATTGAGCTTACTAGATTGTCTGAAACACACTTTTTTCTATTGTGGGTTTATCGCTATGCCCTCAATCTCATGTATTAGCGTCAGGATTGAAGATGGAAGAGCTGATATTGAACCGCATCACTATTTCTTTAATTGTTCCAACAAGCAAACTGCGTGTCGTGAATATGGAGGGAACGAGAATATGGATTCTATAGATATTACGAATGAATCTTATGTTATTCTGCAAGTTCTCTCGCCTTTCTTGGCGCCGCTCTTGCTAGTCAATCTGCTTCTTCTCTTCATTCTCATAATTGGGTTTCTTGGTGCGACATGGGGATCAGAAGATGACAGAGAAAAGACTCTTAGGATCAGGCATTTCGTATTGGTCCTCTACATTCTGGTTCTAGTCAGTTCTGGAATAATCTATGCACTCGGTATCTTCGTTGGGAGATTGACCTTTAGCTACATCTGTCCGGACATAGTGACAAACCCAACGATGTTCATGACATTTCTATGCCCCCCATTGTATTCATGTATCT
>SMTZ1_10005595_pt1 | contig 17441 bp, 15 predicted proteins | sample DeeMarSWOR136_30_FD_25667 | JGI IMG/M metagenome (IMG submission 25667)
GCCCTATATACATCGACACTTACTTTTTCTTGGCAATATCTGACAACCTCTTGTGCACCCTTCTTCCCTACTTTTTCTAAATACTTTTCATCTTCGCTTAAAGGATTACCTGTGATGAAAAATTTCTTAAGATTAGTGAGATTTCCTAACCCTTTGATTTCTGTTATTTCATTCTGACGAAGATCAAGTTCAATGAGATTAGTAAGGTGGTCTAATCCCTTAATTTCCGTTATTTTGTTGTGATCGAGAATTAATACTTCTAGATCTACGAGATTTTCTAATCCCTCAATTTCAGAAATATCTGAAACCTTCTTAAAACGTATTTCCAGTTTTCCTTTTTTAACATTAAATTGCTTGCCTCGGTAAACCACAAACTCGTCTGCCATCTACTTCCCACCACCTCTTCAATTATTTGAAATCTAGAAATCAACTTTAATTCTACTGTACAGTTCTTTTTAACTTATTAGTTCTTGAAAGATTTGTTGAAACTTCTATAAAATATTATCCTAATAATGATTTACAAAAATGCATGAAAAAGAAACAAGCAAATTAAAAGTGTAATAACTTTGTTAAAAGAAGTTCTGATTTTAACTTATGCGGCGGAAAGTCCCCTTCCGAAAGGGTGGGGAGGATGTCACATACTCACCTATAAAAATATTTGTTGGTTACGAAAAAAAGTCCAACATTTTGACTAACAAACATTTTTTGTTTCTATCGCTTCTCTAAAGTCATTTTCGATAGAATTTTATATTCGTGTGACCGTATTTTTTCAGAGAGTTTCTAGTGAAATTATTAATGAACAGAAACAAAACTATAACTTCGTTTAAGCGCAATAAAGCTAAGGATGATGACTAAATATGTCACAGGGTTTTGTAACCTTTCTGGGGAAAAGGTATTTTATAAAAAACAACCAATTGGAACTTCGCTTTAAGAAGATCAGGGATATTACTGAGATCATAGGGCTGGAACATCTATCTCAACTACAAAAGTTAATTCTGGATCATAATAAAATATCAGAGATCAAGGGGCTTGAACTGCTGAAGAATCTTAAAGAACTAGATCTTCGTTATAATGAAATAACAGAAATCAAAGGTTTGGAACATTTAATTAATTTACAGAAACTAAACCTAAGCGGTAATCCAATAAGAACTGATGAAGAATATTTAATTAAAAAAGATGCACAAGAAATTGTAAGGTATTGTCAAAATAAGGTGAAACTAGTTTCAGAAAGAACTACAGGACCTGCCATTAAACAGCCGACATCATTGCCTATTGCTGAATCAAAAATGTCTCCTTTTAAAGAAGCAAGTTTCGACTCTTCGATAGGCCAAACTTGTCAAGCATGTGGACTTTCGATTGAGTCAGATATGATATTCTGTCCTCACTGTGGAGCTGAACTTTGAGCATTCTTTTGAGTGAACATTAATTATCTTGCTAACTGATGAAGTTTTTTTGAAAATTATGTGATCCTTATATTCTTCTCTAAAGAATGAGAGAAAAATCAATTACTTTAAACAAGAAACGTGAGGATTCGAAAGTAGTCATCACGAGTGCTCTAGTTAACAGATTTGCCGCAGGAATAACTCAGTTTATTTTTTAGAGATAGATTTTAACAAAGGTAATCTCTCATTTAGTTAATTTTGTCAAAAACACGATAGTTTTTATTATTGAAAGCTACTGGAATGAGTATAAATTTATTAATAAGATAATACAATAACAAAAATCTCAGTTATTTCCTTATATTGCAAGGAGGGGAACATATGGAAGAAGAAGAAGAAGAAGAAGTTAAATTACCAACAGTTGCCGATCTTGAAATATATGACGAGTTTGAAGCCGTAACAGATACAATGAATGTGCTTGAGGCAGCAAAACTAATGAAATCAAAGGATATAGGCGATTTAGTTGTTGTTACTGAGGACGAAGTGTTAAGCGGTGTAGTTATGGAATCTGACATCATTCAAAAAGTAGTTGCCGAAAGTATAGACCCTAGCACGATATCAGTAAAAGACATTATGAGAAATGTTGAACCACTCCCAAGTGATACTGATGTAATTACCGCAACGCAATATCTGATTGAGCGTGAACTCCCTCTTATTCCAATTGTGCAAAAGGATGATCAAAAACTCGTAGGAGTATTAACAATCAACGATTGTATGCTTGTTTTAAAAGAAATTGAGGCATATTCCGAAATGGCTGAAGAAGAGGAGGAGGATTAATATATGCAAGAGTGGAATGATTTAATAATTGGATTTTCGCAGGTTTCTTCACAACTGCGTCAAAGCATTACAAACAATACGCTTCAAAGACTCCAGACATTTGCGAAGAGTACAAGAGAAATGACAAGTGCCTTGAAAGGAAATTGCACAGATCAAATCATCAATCAAATTGATGCATATGCGGACTATCTTTATTGGACTGCGTCACAAGTTACTCAAGATGCACAATTGAACTCTTATCTGCATTCAACACTAAGTAAGATGATTTCACTCCTTTCACGAGTTGTGGGTTCAACGCAATACGTGGATAGACCAGTAGGTACTAGTTGGGAACCATATAATTACTTTATGTGGCGTCCATGGGGTGGTTGGTGGTGTGGACCAGGGATATTCCATTTATTGCCTTTAATAAATCGTATGCAAACCTGGTTACTGAGGAGAAGCATCAATTTAGGATCAGTTGATGATGCAACAGCGACTTATTTGAAATATACCGCTGATCAAACTCAATTTATCTTGAAAGCAACACCAACTGAGTTTGGATCGCTGATAGATAATAATCTAACTGAAAGTATCAACAATCAATCGCAAGAAATAGCTTCTACGGTAGAAGGAATTGCCAATGATATGAAACTCCCAGAATGGATGACAAGCGAAAATTTTGGTGCTTTTGATCAAATTAGATCAAGTACTGACCAGTTAATAGACCAAATAAACCCTGTACTTGTTAAGTCGTTTCCCGACCTTTCTACGTTAGCTCAGAATCTCATTTCTGAAACGAAGAAAGAAGGAAAGATCTTGCCTGGCATTACTTACCAGTTAAAAGCGCTGATTTCAGCAGGTGAAGCAATGTATTCAAATATTGCACAATCGCTCGGTGGAACAATTGGAGACTCTCTTAATACAATTCGAGAAAATCTACAAAGCCTTTCAACAACGGTTGATTCATTCTTTGCTCAAGTAGGCGATGAAAGTTTAGGAAACATCCCAGTTCAACAACTTGATGCATTAAATCCGCCACTAACGCAATTGAGTTCAACAAGTAGCGGAGCACTTGGACAAATGAATCTTTCTCCAGCAAGGAGGGAAGAATTAGATACGGTAATAATTACGGACTATATGCTTTTTGCTCCATGGTTTTATCCGGTTCGCTATAGATATTATGCAGTACCACTATACATAAATATTGGTACAGGAGCAATAGCAAGATCTCCAATCACTAGAGCAGTGGCGAGAGATGTTACAAGAGGTCTAGGAAAAGTTGGAGGAGACTTAGGTAAAGGCTTAGCTCCAATTGGCAAGGATTTGGGTAAAGGCATAGACGCAATTGGCAAGGATATTGGTAAGAGTGTTGGAGGGCTAGGTAAGAGCTTAGGAGGTATAGGCAAAGGCTTTGGCGGCTTGGGCAAAGAAGGACTCGGTGGACTTATGAAAAACGCTTCTAAACTCACGCGAAAAGGAGGAGGACTCGGCAAATTCGCAAAAAGCCTAGGTAAAGGAGGTTTAGGCGGCTTAGGTAAAGGCCTAGGGGGCTTAGGCAAAGGAGGCTTAGGTGGCTTAGGTAAAGGCCTAGGAGGCTTAGGCAAACTAGGTAAAAAGAAGTGGTTTTAGGTAAGCTACTTATAAAGAAAAGCTTTTCTAAACTCCTAATTTTTTTTCACTCCCGAGATCTCATAACTAACTGCTTGTAAACATTTCGTAGAATAACAGTCTTATAGAACAATAGCAAGCACGAGTGTAATACATTTTTTTTTGTAGCTATCTTTTTCTTTTCTTTTCTTTTTAGCAAACAACAGGATTGAAGCGAAATTAAATGAGGTATTAGTAAAGGGTTTCAATTGAAGCATAAATGAGTATACTAAATACTAAGAAAAGTTCAGATCAAATTAATGATAGCACTGACTAAAAAAATAGTTTTTTATTTTTAAATGTCCATTAATTAGATAAAAGGACTACTTGAAAAACCAGTTTTAACGTTTTTCCTTGCAATACAATGAGGACAAGACTATGAAAAAAAAACTACCTTTAGTTTCTGAACTTACTATTCATGATGAGTATGAGGCAGTAAATGAAACAATGAGCGTACTTGAGGCAACTAAATTGATGAAAAATCGAGAAATCACAGACTTAGTTGTTGTGTCTGAAGATCACAAATTAATTGGCATAGTCATGGAATCAGATATCATCCGAAAAGTTGTCGCTGTTGAAAAAGATCCCAATCAAGTTACAATAAAGCAAATTATGGAGGCAGTTGATCCTCTTTCTGAAGAAACTGATATAATAACTGCTACACAAACACTGATTGATCGTGAAGTGCCAATTATTCCAATTGTACAAAAAAATGATCAAAAACTCCTGGGAGTACTTACCATTAATGATTGTCTTTTGGCCTTAAAAGAATTTGAATTATTTGCCTTAATAGCCAACGAGGAGAAAGGAAATGAAAGAGTGGAATGACCTTATTAACAATTTATCAAAGAACTATTCAGAACTCTATCATCATGGTATCACACATTCAGCTCTTAAAACACTCCAAACATTAACTGATCGCACAAGAAGTATGACTAATTTTTTACGAGGAAAAGTAAATGAACAAATCATCAACCAAATCGAGGCCTTTGCAGAATATCTTGGTTGGATGTCCCACCTTTGCAGAATATCTTGGTTGGATGTCCCATCAATTACCTAAAGATGCTAATTTAGTTTCTTATTTATACTGGACGCTGAATCAACTAATATCTTTATTAACAAGGGTTGTTTATACGACAAATTTCGGTTATCGACGACGAGAGGATCACTATTTCCCATGGATATTCCTAATTTGGCGACCCTGGGGCGGTTGGTGGTGTGGATGGAGTATTTTCTATTTATTACGTCTATCTAATTATAGACTATCTAGATTAATAGGGACAAGTATTCGAAGAGGCGTAGTTGAGCCAAAAATAGTCCCATTTTTGCAGTATTTGTCCTCTCAGACCCAATTCATATTGAAAGGTATCCCAAAAGAACTTTCTGAACTTCTAGACAAAAATCTTACCGAACGCATAGTTGCTCAATCACAAGAAATTGCATCAACAGTCGAAAAAATTGCAAAAGACCTGAAAATTCCAGAAGGACTTAACCTCCAAAATATAGACACGTTATTTGGTCATATTAATGGAAGCATTGACCAATTGACTCAGCAGATTAGTCCTTGGCTAATCAATTCGTTTTCAGAGATTGCAGATTCCGTCCAAAGTTTGATTAAAGAAGCAAAGAATGCAGGATCAATTCTACCAGAAGTTGCGTATCAATTAAAATCAATTATTCCAGAAGCTGAGTCTATTTACGTGAATATCTCTCAAACACTTCGGGAAATTGGGGGACAATCCCTTGATAGAATTCATGAAAATTTAACAAAAGTTGCAAATGTAACTGATTCGATTTTCACTCAAATCGAGGGAAAACTTACTAGCATCCCCGTTCAAAGACTTGAAGAATTAACTCCAGCATTAACTCAATTAGGTTCAGTAAGCAGTGAAATTCTTAGTCAAATGAAGATAGATCCAAAAATACTAAGCAAATTGGGTACAACACTTCAAAAAGGTAAAATCCCAGCAATTACACAATGGGTATTACCAGGAGTGTCATCGGTTGAGATTGGCTCAAAACTCTTAAAAACTACTGATGCTGCAGCGTTAGTTAAAAAAATAGACCCTTCAAAACTTGCAATAGCCTCTAAGATGTCTCGGCAAACTGCCAATTTTGGTTCAGGCCTAAAAGAAGCCGCAAAGATCATAGCAAAGATCTTACAAGGCTTTAGATTTTAATAACATTTTTTCTTTTTTTAAAAGGTTATGCATAATAAACGGAGCTTTCACTGTCTAATAAATGTTGTTTTAGCGTCTCAATGAATACAGTACTTGATAAAACACCAGATGCTAATAGTTTATTTGCTTGAAAGTATGTTTTTGCTTTTAATTCTGCCACTTCATAGGAATAAATAGGTAGGATCCCCCAAAAACTTCCTCCTTCGTCATGAAGTGCATAAATTAAACCCACGAATTGAACCTGTTTGAGCTTGTTTTCATTTACTATTTGTGTTGACGATTTCTTGTCACTAAAGGTTTTAATGTAAATAAGCTTATTGTAAGCGTCTACGCTTGTATTAATTGCATGAAAATAAGCTTTTTCATTAACGTAGTTGTGTATTGAGGGTAACATTACGTAAACTAAATCAACACGCAGGTCTTCTTTCTCTCTATTTTGAAATACGGTTTTCGAGAGATTCATATTACTCGCACTTGCTTCAACATGTTTTATCAAGGAATGAGCAATGTTAATGAGAGGTTGCTTTTTTCTACGAAGTTGAACTCCTGTTTGATCGTTTTTTGCAAACTCAAGAAATCTTTCAAAAAGACTGATACAATAGGATGAAGCATAACTATCGACAATTTGACGATATGCCGAAATGTTTTGCAGACGAGCCATTTCTAGAAACGATTCAGCGCCTATGAGGAATCTTACGCCATACAAAATCCATTCAAATCCCTTAGAAGTAGTGATTTCATCAATAACTTGATCAATTAATAACTTTGATCGATTCACAGCTTGCATTGCTTCATTAAATTTATTATCAAAAAACGCTTTATCAGATCTAAGGTCCTGATTCATAAGAAACGCTTTTATGACTTTTAATTCAGGTATGAATTTTATTGTTTCGTGGATTTGCGAGAGATATTTCCCCTTTAGATCAATAACTGTATCTTTTGCTTTGTTAATCCTTGCATAAGCATCTCTTAAAACAGGTGGAGTAGTAGGCCGAACCATTGTTTGCAGTTCGTCTAATAATTCTTGGGTTTCATTTAATTTATCCTGCACAAAAGGAGACAATAGTGTTACTAATCCTTCTGGATAAAGATTTTCGGTTTCTATTTCAATCCCCTCAATTAAGTTTCTAATGAAATTAACCTAATTGACTCGTTTTATAAAAAGTGATATAGTGACATTTTAAGCTGCTATTGAGAATGACTAAAAAAATGAGTAAGATATTAGAGAAATTATACGGAGACGATTTAAGATTTATTGGAAAAACTGATGAAGTAGTTAAAGATATGCGTGACTACTCACAAACAGATGGGGCTTCTCGTTGCATAAGTTAAATGTTACTCTTATCTTTCACATAAGGACATGAAGAACACACAAAAACTTTCTTCAGTCTTTGTTCTTTGTTTACCCAAACTCTAAGATATAACGGGTCTCCACATTGAGGGCAAAACATATGCTGAATTTCACACGCTTCTACTACCATTTCTATTTTCACCTTTTGTTTCAACAACAATTGAATAATTAATATTATGAAAAACGATAATAAAAGGGATGACAGAGAGATCGGTGAAAGTAATCGATAAATAATAGACGAGTTTAGAAGCGAATATAACATCTACTTATGGTCATGAAATGAAATGACAAAAGAGATTGGTGTAAACTTCCTTCGCCCATTTATTAATATCGCTGTTTCCAATGAGTTCCGGACTCTATTATCTATCATTTTCATTCTATTTTCTACGTTGTACCTGTCTAATAATTCCCACCACAAGATTCATTCTTGGTACCTTTTGCATATAGTGTTTGTAGTCATCACCAAACCTTCCAATGTTGCGCTGTTCTTCTTGTCTTGAGATTAAGTAGAGACTGGCTATTCCAAGAATTCCGATAATCACAAATATCCAATGTTGGTACAAGAAAATGGTGGCAACAAATATCCCTAAAATCCAACCTAGATACATGGGATGTCGAACAATTGCGTAAATTCCACTATCAATTAAGACATTTAATTTACGGAAGAAAATAGAATAGTAAGACAGAGATATCAGAGTTATACTGGCTACAATGAATATCCATCCAACATACGATAATACTTCAATATTATTTGGCTCAATAACCTTGAATATAATCAGTGGATTGCAGGGAAAAGCCAGAACTGATAAAATACTTGCGATGAAGAACAGAAACCCCATCTTACTCGTTTGTTTCATTTTTAGTGTCCTCATCTTCTTCTACGCATCAGCGATTTGACAATCCCCATAAGGAGATTCATTCTTGGCACAGATTGCATGTAGAGTCTGTACTCTTCACCAAACTTCTCAATATTTCGCTGGTCTTCTGATAGCATAATTAGGTAGCAACAAGCAATACCTACAATAGTACTAATTGTAACTATCCAATTTTGGCCTAAGAAAATATGGGAAAAGAACATTACTATTCCACCTAGATACATTGGATGCCGAACAACACCGTAAATTCCGCTATCAACGACATTACTGATGCCCTTTCTACGAAGTGTATACACAGATAAAATAAAAAATAACGCACCGATCCCTAATATTGTATATCCGACTACTGCCAATTCTTGGATAGTTGGAGGAAATAAATTTATGACAACGATATTCAGAAGGAAGGCAACTCCCAATATTACCATTAAAACAAGCCTCATAGTAAATTCCTTCTGGATTTATAGAAATCTAATACCCCATACAGTTTCAGAGATGACTCATTCATTACATTTACCTAATAATTTGTTTTAACTTTAAATTATCTTCCCAGAAATTGTTACAAAATGAAACACTTAGATAATGTTCTGGAATGATACTAAGTTGCGTGAAATTGACCTTTTATGCAATTTAAAAATTTTTATTCAAATCTTGTGGATGTTCTGAACCTTACCTCGGAGAAATTCAGCGGGAATTCGTGTTGTAGACGATTTTGTAAATAGAAATAGGCTTTTTTTTCAAGAATTTGCATTTTTGTGTATTTCAAATCTATCATAAAAATAAGAAGAGTATAAATAATCACGCTAGTTTTTTAAAGCAACCTAAAATTATTTATATTCTAGTAGCTTTCTAGATCCATCCAAAGTTTATGGAAGGCAAAGTTATGACTACAACTATCTATAACTCAACTGAATTTGAAGCAAAACTCATGGCGATATATGACTCCAGACTTAAACAGTGGCCAATTCCTTATAATAGCATTTTTCTTGATACGTCTTATGGAAAAGTGCATGTCATTATTAGTGGACCTAAAGATGCCCCTCCAGTCCTTCTGCTGCACGCCGCGGGCATGTCTGCTTCATCGTGGCTTTATAATATAGAAGGGTTGAACTTGCACTATCGGACCTATGCAATTGATAACATTGGAGAGGTAGGGAAAAGTGCCCTGAATGATCTGGATAGTTTCCCGAATGATGGCAAAGCCTTGAATGATTTGTATACAGAGATATCCGACAAACTTGAAGTAGGAAATGCATATGTCATTGGTGCCTCTAATGGTGGATTCATTGCAACGAATTATGCTCTTTACTCTCCTGAACGTGTGAAGAAACTCGTTTTGCTCGGCCCGATGGGTGTTACACCGGCCACAGATAGCACGATTCAAAAAATTGAGCAATCTGCGTTGCCCGATACACAGTTATCCCCAGAGGATATGCTCCGGTGGGCTCTCGGAGATAACCCCAGAGTATTGGAAGCATATGGTGAGTGGTTTGGCTTAGTCATGGGCGGAACAAGACCAAGAGTAGCGGCTCCTATCCCTTTTGCGCCTGAACAACTTCAAACTATAAGTTGCCCTGTTCTATTGATTCTTGGCGAAAAGGACAATTTAGTGGGTGATCCTACAAAAGTGAAGGAACTTGCACAAAACATTCCTGACATCCAGATCGAGATACTCAATTCTGGACATTTAATAAGTGCTGATCAGCCTTATATTGTCAACAATCTTATCTATGAATTCTTCGAGCAGAGATAGACGAACTAATCATGAGAAATGTAAGTCATCATTTAACTACTGATTTGGCAAATTTAACCACTTCTGTAATTCTTTATATGACTAAAACTGATAGGATTATACTTATTAACAACTTTTTTACATAAATGAAGCTAGAATTATTTAAAACTATTATAGAGAAGAGGTTGTATAAATGGACCTAGAAACAGTGCTTGAGATTATTAGGGAAAAGAATATCGAAAGCGTACGATTTCAGATCTGTGATTTAAATGGAATTATGAGGGGGCGAGCTGCGATCCTTGGCAATATCGAAAAGGCATTGGATCATGGATTAACAATGAACATGGGAACGATGGATTTTACCTCTTTTGATCAATTTGCTTTTGGACATAAATATGGCGTACAATCTGAAGATTTTACATTTAAAGCGGATCTTGATACATTTGCTGTGCTACCCTACGCGCCAAAATCAGCTAGGGTTTTTTGTGACCTATACACCCACGATGGAAAGGAATGGGAATGCTGTCCTCGATTAATGCTGAAGAGACTCGTTAAACGCTATAATGAACTAGGATTCTTTCCACAAATAGGATTTGAAACAGAATATTATGTTCTTGAAGAATACGAAGATGGTTCTATTGCGCCCGCAAATTATGCTGAAAAGGAAGGTCACGGAATGATTTTTGCGATGTCCGGACAGGATGAATGGGAAGAGTATTATAGAAACTATTGCAAGACGCTTGCTCAGATGGATATAGAGGCTACCGTAGTAACAAAAGAAGGAGGCCCCGCACAGATGGAAGTTAATATAAACCATTATTCTCCTGTCGAAGCTGCAGACAATCAAATTACTTTCATGGAGGTTGCACGTGAACTTGCACGACAATTCGGTTATCGAGCTACATTTTTACCCAAACCATTTCAGCATTTATTTGGTTCAGGTATGCATATACATCTCTCAATTTACGATTTAGATGGTCAAAACTTGTTTTACGAGCCAAATGATCCGAAAGGACATAATCTATCTGAAATAATGTACTATTACATTGATGGACTTCTAAATCATGCGAATGCCATCACTGCAGTTGGTGCATGCACTGTAAATTCTTACAAGCGTCTTTTACCAAATGCATGGGCACCCATAAACAATACATGGGGATTTAATAATAGATCTACCCTAATTCGTATTCCTCTAGACGCAAAAAAGCATGATACGCGTCTTGAATTCAGAAGTCCAGACCCTGCGTGTAATTCATACTTAGTCCTTGCAGCAATATTAGCCTGTGGATTAAAGGGTATTGAAGAAAGGATCGAACCTCCAGAGCCCATTCAGGAAGATGTTTGTTCCTTAAGTGAAGATGACCTCGCCCATCGAGGAGCAAAAATGCATCCAAGGACACTTTTCGAAGCATTAGAGGCACTTAAAAATGATATAGTGATCAAAGAAGCATTTGGCACGACTATCTTTGAAGAGTTTCAGAAAGTGAAGATGACAGAGTGGATCACTTTTCGTGAATATGTCACAGACTGGGAACGTCGAATGTATATGAGAGCGTTTTAGTTCTTTATTTCACTTTTTTTTTATTCCAAAGATAAAATGAGGTATAGGTATGAAAGATTTGAGTGAAAAGATTGTAGATTATCTTCTCCACTTAATTGATATTCCCTCTTATACATATCCAGATGGACCAAACGAAGCAATTGATTTTGTAAATGAAACAATTACTAAAGAAGGAATTCAAACCGAAGTGATTGAATCTAGAGGTCTTAAGAATCTTATAATTGAACTTGGACATGGTACACCAACCGTTGTCGTGAATACACATCTTGACGTGGTGCCAGAGAGTGAACAGTCAAAATGTAGCGGATATGCTAAAGAGGGAAAAGTCTATGGACGCGGTTCTGCTGATGCAAAAGGTGCAGCCGCTGTTATGATCCCTTTGATTATTAATCTTGCTAAAAATGAGACTGTGCTAACTAAAAAGGTCATTTTTGAATTTGTTTCGGATGAAGAAGTTAGTGGTGAAAATGGCACTGGTGCCCTGGTGCCAAAATATCCTGCGGACTGGTGTATTTTTGGCGAACCGATGAATGGAAATAGACTTTGTTATGGATCAAAAGCCATTTTTTCACAAAAATTAACATTTCTTGGAATTCCAGGTCATGGAAGCAGACCTTGGGAAGGAAAAAATGCTATCCTTTGCGCTGCAAAATTTATTACTAACTTAGCGTCTCATAAGTTATTTGATCACGAAATATTAGGAAAAGAAGCAACGACTGTTACACCGTCTATTATTCGTGGCGGAACAAAAATCAATCAAATTCCAGAAGTATGTGAATTGAAAGTTGATGTTAGGAGACCTGCTGCAGTATCTGAAGATGAAATTCTCGTAGCTTTTGAGGAATCTATGAAAGATATTGATTGTGAAATCCTTAGAGAAACAACCTCAAGAATTCCCCCAGTGTATACAGATCCTAATTCTGAATTAGTTCAGATGCTCGTTAAAGAGACCGAAAAGGTGATAGGCGAAAAGCCAGAACTTTATATCGCAACAGGGAGCTCTGATGCAGTGTTTTATGCTCCAACAGGTGCACAAGTGGTAGAATTTGGACCTCGTGGTAAAAATTGGCATGGTCCCGATGAATATGTTGAAATCCAAGGACTTGTGGACTGGTATACTATCCTTTTCAATTTGTTAACAAATTAATAACTCCATGACCGATAACACTTTCTTTATAGGGAAGATTCTTCATTCAACCTAAAGTAAAATTATTTTTTAGGTATAAATGGACAACAAAAAACAAGTTAGTGTTATATCAACAGTTTACGGACGGATACAATTAAAAGGATAGATGATAAGTACCATCACGGATTTTGCGCGTATCAACAAGTTATAAAATACTTATAGAATATAATAGTTCATTTACAGCAAATTTTAACTTTTAAAATATCTGGCAAAACAAAATTAATTTACATTAGAGATTTCTTAAACAAAATTTCCACTTCCGTAGTAAAGGAGTTTACAAATTGCCATTAACTAAAATTCTATTTGCTTCAGATACTCATGGTAGTAAAATGGTTTGGCTCAAATTTTTGAATGCAATTAACGTCTATAATGTCAATGTTGCTATACTGGGTGGAGATCTTTCTGCAAAAGAAATTCTGCCAATTATACATAATACAAAATCCAATTCTTATCAAGCAACCCTTTTAGGTAAGAAATATGATGTTAAATCAAAGCAAGAATTGAATAAACTGCAAGAGCAGGCTAAGTATTCCGGAATTATACCCTTTATCACTGATAATGAAGAGTTACAAAAAATAACTAATGATCTTGAATATCAACGTAATTTTTTTGAGGATCTAGATGTCGCTTCAGTTCTGGAATGGATAGAAATAGCAAAAAATAGCTCTTTCGAAAAGAATACTAAATTCATTATAATTCCAGGTAATGATGATTGCAGAAAAATTGATGAAGCATTAAGAAAAGATGATCTTATTTTATATCCAGAACAAGAAATTGAGTTGGATGCCTATCATAAACTAATCAGCTTTGAATATGTAAATCCAACCCCTTGGAATTCCCTAAAAGAACTACCAGAGAAGGAACTAAAGAAGAAATTGAAACAGAAATTTGACTCTGTCAATGATGATTGTGATCATATCGTAGCTGCAATTCATGCACCACCTTTTAAATCAGGTCTTGATACAGCTCCGAAACTTGATAAGAAAAAACGCGTAGTTCATCTTCTTGGTGCTCCTTTTTATGATGCAGTTGGGAGTAAAGCCGTTAGGGAGGTCATTGAAGAATATCAACCAAAATTAACTCTTCATGGTCATATTCATGAATCTGGTGGATTTACTTATATCGGAAAAACATTATGCGTTAATCCAGGTTCAGAATATAATTTAGGGATACTAAAAGCCTATTTAATCGAGTTAAGTAAAGAAAAAATAGAAAAGTTTAAGTTTGTTGAAGACACAGGTATAAAGCGCTTGTTTTTTTGACTTAGATCAATTTATGGTTTTTAGAGAAGTCCCGTGATTATCCAGACCTGTTCAGAGTCACTAAATGTTGCTGTTACATGAAGACTGTCACCAGTATCTTTCCTCACAAGTTCATGGAAGTCTTGTGCACTAAGTTGATTCGCTTTAGCCATGACATAAATATCATTTCTCACGTTGTCATCTACTTTAAACATAATTACTTGGTTTCCGTCCTCTATCCAAGTCGATCGTTCTTTTATCTTACCATGAATCTCATTTCCAGATCCAGATACTGATACTCCTGAAAAGCGAGACATCGCTAAACGAGTAAGACCTTCGCCACCAGTTGCTTCCTCCTTTGTTGCGTATCCAATATGCGAGGTGTCTACTGGATCTACGATAGCGAGGGCTACAAGTCGGTCTGATTGGGTGTAGGGAATGAACCATGCAAGTCTGACTGTGCCATCTGAATATATTATGGGATAAAGTAGTCTCATTGACGCAGAAAGACCTTCAAAGATTGTTAATTGAGGAATCTTGGTTCCTTCCCGCTGAGCTTCATCGGCGCTAATGTATCCAGCCCTTCGGATATTGTGATATGTAACGTTTGTCCCGCGCCACACAAAAAGGCCATGCATAGATGCAGGATTGCCTGTCGGGTGAGTTGTGGTTATTGCAATTGTTGTGCCTGTCTTTGTATCGTGAATATAGCGAAGAATTTCGCTAGGCTCAAAAGTATCTTTTTCTGCAAGGTATCCCGCCCACATATCAAGGCTTTTATCTTTCATCAAAAATCCACTAAATGCGTCTTCGTAAAATTCAATGTAACTCTCCTCGTCTAGGACTTGTGGAATACCTTTCAGGTACGCATCATTTGGTGAGAGTTCTTCGATTATCTCGCCAGCTAAGCTTAATACATGAACCTTTGCATCATGGGGGAATAGAAAACCATTATGGGACAACACAATAACACGAATTTCTCCGTCGATTTCTGTGTAATAATTTCTGCCGTAGTACCTATTCGTATCCAAGTTATAAAGCTTATAATCAGGATTTCGATACCAAAATAGATCTGGCATAACTGTTGCCTCTTGATCATACTTTATTATTGTTGGTTGCGCAAAGGGTTTATTGACATCTATTATGATAAACCCAACAGCTCTAACTCTCATAGAATTCAATGTTTCTTCTATAACTGGAACATACCAAGCTTCATGACCTTGGTAAACACCGATCTGTTCGTACCCTAGCACTGCACTTGCAGTAAAGGTAGCTTTATGTTTTTGTGCAAGCTGGTACGCAAGATCTCTGTCAACCAAACGAACAGCATCTGGTGTGATCCCTTGTTCAAATGGTGATTCGACATCTGAAAGTTCTAATCCAAGTTCGTTAACAAACCTGTTAGCTACGTAAAAGTCATATTGCCACGTAATTGCCGACGAACTGGAAGCAAGTATGAAAATTAGAACAAATACTACACCAACCAAGGAAGGTCGAGATCTCATTCTTACTCGGAATAGAAAATTTACATATCTTAGGAGAAGGGGTCTATTGATTATTATTAGAAAAAAAGCTGTAACAATCACTGAGACCCAATAGTAATACAAAGGAATAATTAGACTATAGGTCATGAAGGCGATAAAGAGGACTACCAGTATAGAGAGGACTATTCTTTTGAAAGAGTAGTGTTTTTCCATATCTGAATTATCCACTTATACTCACATCCTAGAGAAATTGTTTTTTTTAAAGGATGATATATTCATTCTTTTTATCTTTTTACATTTCTGGAATTTCCGTATTCTACAATTATAGACGGATGTAGTAGAGAAAAGAAAAAATTGAAAAAAATCTAGCAGATGCTAATTAAGAAACGCTATTCAATGATGCATTCAACAGTTTCCCCTTCCATATAGAGATCCATACACCCATTGCACGATATACAATGTGAGGGCTCTCGATCTCCTTCCTCCCATCTTTTGACGAGATGGGGCTCAATAATAAATGGTCTGCTCATAGCAACTAAATCTGCGTCACCTCGGGAGATAATATCTTCCATCATGTCTATCTCACGAAGCCCACCAACAAGAATAACGGGTACATCTACTTCTGCTTTTATAGCAGCTGCATAATCAATTAAATAGCCTTCTTTCCATTGAGAATTATTTGTTGCACCAAGTGCATTCATTTCTGAACCAGGTGTCCCAGCAGAAGTCTCGATTGCGGAGATACCGTTTTGAGATAATGCTTTTGCGACTTCTACTCCATCTTCTTTGGCCAATCCTCCCTCACAGAAATCTACCACGCCCATTTTAACAAAAACCGGAAAGTCGCTTCCGGCTCTTTCTCTTATTGCAGCAGCTATCTCTATTATGATGCGTGCCCCGTTTTCTGGGTTACCTCCATATCCATCCGTTCTTTTATTGAAACGTGGTGAGAGAAATCTAGAAAGAGGATATCCATGTGCTGCATGAATCTGAACTGCATCAAAATCCGCCTTTTTAGCCCGTGCTCCAGCAGTACCATAAATTTCAACTATTTCTCTAATTTCTTGAATTGTTAAAGCCCTGGGCGTAACACCAGGAATCCAAGTATATGGTATAGCAGAGGGAGCAACAGATTCGCCGTTAAAAACGAAAAATGAACCTAACTGTAATGCGACTTTAGAACCAAAGGAATGCATAAGATTAGTCAATTCTCTAAAATTAGGAATCGAATCATCACTATCAATAACCATATTCTTTTGTTGCGGTCCTCTTGTCCAGGTTCGATCAGGTCGCATTGCACTTGTAATGATTAACCCTATTTCACCACGAGCAAGTTCTTTGTATAGTTTAAACAATTGTTCAGTAGGTAATCTATTTTTAGCCAAATTTTCACTGGTTGCTGATCGAATAAATCTGTTTTTTAGTTTAATACCACAGAAATCATAGGGTTCGAATAATTTTGACAAAGTACCACCTTCCTATTTCTTTTGACTTCTTGTATAAATCACAGATCAGTGCCGTTGGAGTTTTTAAATGATTCTTTTTCAGCATAGAACAAATTGCCGAAATGCCGATTTAGAAAATTTCAAAAGGGTAAAAGGAAAGGGACTAAAGAAAATGCGATTATAAGGGAATTTTAATGAAAAAGAAGCCAATAGTCCTTGTTTTCGTTGCTATTACAATTCTTCTTGGTGCAATTCAGATTGGTACATCATCACTTGTCCCTTTTGCAACTGCACAGTCTGTAGATTTTACTGTGGAAGAGGCATTTCCTAATCTCACGTTCGAAAATCCAGTAGGAATTTACAACGCAGGAGATGGATCGGATAGGCTGTTTGTATTAGAACAGCAAGGAATTATATATGTTTTTGAAAACAATAAGACAATAACCAGTAAAACAGTTTTTCTTGATATCACAGACCGGGTAAAATCTGGAGGTGAGCAAGGACTATTAGGTCTTGCATTTCATCCAGACTATGAAAACAATGG
>SMTZ1_10002820_pt1 | contig 17439 bp, 9 predicted proteins | sample DeeMarSWOR136_30_FD_25667 | JGI IMG/M metagenome (IMG submission 25667)
CGTCCAGAGCTTCGATGCTGACCTCCACCTGATTTCTCCGCGTATAGAGCGGAGGCTCTACAGAGGGAAGGCCGCAGGCGGGCTGCTGGAACTGCGAGTCATCCGCTTCGAGATCGTGTTCAACCTCGGAGAATTGGATCTTCATCTGGAGATGTTTTTCCCCTTCCTCCCTGCCCAAGAGTATTCTGAAGGGACGCTTCATACGTCCGACATCTCGATAATCCTCAAAAAAAATCTCACCGGCACGTACCAAGAGACCTGTTTCGCTGTCAAACGCCAATTCCGTGCTGATCCCGTCCTGAGCTGTGGCCACGAGAGTAACGGCCTCCCGGCCGCTGACTTTCTCGGATCCTTTAATGGCCATCACCGGATAATATTTCTGGATATTGAGCGGAGCCTGGATATCCAGCATCAGCTGCAGGTCCAGCCTCTGCCGGAGGCTCATCGGGGAGACACTCTGTGTATCCTGCCTCCAGGCACTAATCCCATCAAAGCCGTAGCAGACCCGATCCCCCCAGGCAAATATCAAATCAAATCGCCATTTACCGGGAGACTTGGCGATGGTCTCAACAGGGATCTTTCCGCTGACGCCCCGCAACATTGTCCCTTTTCTGGTTTCGGTCTTGATCTCTGCGAGCGCGGAACCGCCGCAGGCGCTGAGGTAATTCTCCATGATTTTTCCGGTTTCGTTATTTTCTTGACCGAACAAAACAACCACAAGAACAATGATGACAATCCAGATAAGAATAATTTTTTTAAACGAAGTCATTGTTGTCCTCCTCTATATCCAGCCCAAAGATTGTTTTTCAAACAGATTGTAAGTTGCTTCGCGCACTAAGGAAAAGCGAGAATCGGTAAGCGGTCAATATATCCGGCAAAAGTCAGAGATGCCAGTTTTTATTGGACTAACATTCCCAAAATCTGCCATTGAGCATCATAACAGTCCAGCGCTATCTCCAATCATCAAGGGAAGCAGAGCTTACTTCTGGCTCCTTTTAAAAGCTACTACACGGTTGTCAGACAGAGTCGGGATAATCAGGATGTTTTTTCCTGGGATATAGGCGAAATTCGCACAATACTGTCTGGGCGCGGTTGAATCCAGAAGAAGAGTTTTTTGACCTTTCGGACTCACCGAATAGAGTTTGCCGTTGAAATCGGAGACAAGGATATTTCCTTTCTCGTCTGTTTCGATACCGTCGACGACTGCTCCGGGATCCAGTTTGGCTATCGTTGTGATCTCTCCGCTGCTCAAATCTAAAGACCTGAGGCTGGCATCCGACGAAAAACCGGCATAAAGCTTTCCGTTGGCGCAATGGAGCCCGTTGACCTGGATAAGTTCCTCTCCGCTTTTCCACGTCGAAAATTGACCGCTGCTGAATTTCAGGATTTGACCTCTCTGCCCGTCGGAAACATAGATATTGCCTTCACTATCCACGGCGATATCATTCAAAAATCCGGGTGCGGGGGCGGCGTGCCTCTTGACGATCTCGCCTGACTTGATATCGATCTCGGCCAGGTTTGCTCTTTCCACGACAAAGAGCTTGTCCTTATGGATAGCCATACCGGTCGGCCGAATCAGCCCTTTAATCCATTCACGACTCTCTATTTCACCGTTGAGCTTGACCTTGGAAATGAATTGGGCTCCGTCGCTGATATAGTTTGAGATATAAAGAACATCCCGGTCTTTATCATAGAGTACCGTCTCCGGATAGCTGAGTTCGTGGGACAGATCCCACAGTTCTGTCAGGCTTTTGTCCTGATAAACGGCTGAGCCTTCCCTGCACATGAATCCCCAGCCTCCCATAGATTCGGCGAGTACGAGAAGAAGTTCATTGTCCCCTTTTTCTAGAGGCAGAAAAAGCGAATCAAACAGACCCACTCGCCCCTGAAAAAATGGATCCCTGGATTGAAAGACACTGTATCCCCAGAAAAGCAATCGCCCATTCAGAAAAATGGCGACAAGGTCGCTGTAGCCGAACTGCAGTTCCATTAATCTTTCCCTATTCGAAGGGATTGTGGTCCTGGCCAGCACAATTCCGGGGACAACAGGACTCTTCCTGACATAACGAGAGACATTCACCAGACCACTCGGCTCACTGTTCACGCTTTTCCACTCTACCTTTTTCAGCACACCCTGAGAGGGATAGCGTTTCAGGTCGAGAAAATTGTAATCGAATGCCTGGGATAGATCCCATCCCGTGATCATACCGAAAGGTGTTTCTGTTTTGACAGGCGGCTCGAATTCCAGGCTGTCATCATGCCTGTATTTAAAATCAGCAAAATACGCCAGACCGATGGGGCCGGTGACTTTCAGCCCCAGTCCTCCTCTTGTACGACCAAGCTTTAAATCATTGATCACGAGAGCCGGGCTCTTGCCCTCGCTGATAAAAGCTCTTGCCTGTGTTCCCGCTATTTCCAACTTGATATGTATCCATTCATTCGGGGAAAAAGTCCAGGCGTTGGTGCAGCCATCTCCATAATAGAGCTGCCAGGCGGAAAGCCCGTTAAAGACCGGCGTGTATTGAAGGGCATCGGGCTTCCCGGACTTATGCGGACGCACATAAAACTCTTCGTAATTTGTTTCATCCTGCCGGCGGAAAATGATGGTCGGGAAAATCGTTCCTTCTTTAAAAGCCAGATCCACCTCCACAACCCCGTTTTCGAATTCGACATCCTTGAGAAAAGCCGTTCCGGTAAGAGTGAGCGCCTTTCTACCCATGAATTCCTCAATCCGGCTTGTCGGCCCCAGCTGCCAGCGGTCGGAATCAAAGCTGACAGTTTCGTCAGTCCCGTAGGAAAAAACACTCAACAGAATGAAGCCAAAGAGGATCACAAAACATTTTTTCGTTTGGCATAAATTACTCATCCTTTTCTCCTTCCTTTGCACTTGATTTTATTATTTCTTACTTGCGATAAAAATAAAACCATTCATTCGATGAAAGGTTGATTGAGTCGATGAAAGGTTATTGTCAACCCTGCTGTTTTGATTCTAGTGACGAAGTCCGACAGGCCGCCACGTGTCTCCGAATGAAAAAATTGATATAATCTGTCAAAACTAGGGTTGCTAAGACTTTTTATTCTCATGCCTCAGGAGGGATATATGAAAAAACTGAATACAATTTTAGTGATTTGTTTGTTCCTCTGGCCGATGTCTTGTTTAACAAACGACTCCGTTACCACCGAAACAAGATATTATCCAAGTGATTCCTGGCGGACATCAACTCCCGAAGCTCAGGGTCTGGACTCCACCCAGTTGGCAAAGGTATTCGATTTAGTGAAAAAAAAAGATATCCACATCCACAGTCTCTTGCTGATTCGAAACGGATACCTTGTCCTGGAAGCCTACTTTTATCCCAACTCAAAGGGTATCGTCCATGATGTGGCCTCAGTGACAAAAAGTATCACCTCAATTTTGACCGGGATTTCTATAGACAGAGGTTTCATCAAGAGCGCAGACCAGCCGGTACTAGATTTTTTCCCAGACTACAAAATTGCCAACATTACTGAGTACAAAAAAAAGCTGACGATCGAACATCTCCTGACTATGCGAACAGGATTCTGTAGAGATTATGCTCATGGTGAACAGCAGCTTGATGATATGAGACAGACCGATGATTGGGTGCAGTACATGCTGGACCAGCCGATTGTCACTGAACCAGGAACTGCATTTGCCTACTGCACAGGAGGGACTCATCTCCTGTCAGCCATTATTACCAGGGCCACGGGCATGAATGAGCTGGATTTTGCTCGAAAATACCTCTTTGAGCCACTGGGCATTCATGAAGTCATCTGGCCTACTGATCCCCAGGGGAACAATACTGGCGGATTCGATCTCCATCTCCATTCAATAGACATGGCGAAGATAGGTTATCTCTTTCTCAGCGACGGCGAGTGGAAAGGGCAGCAGATTATTTCAAAAGAATGGGTCAAAAAATCGACACAAATCCGGGTCACATTACCGGATGGCGAGCGATACAGCTACCTCTGGTGGTCTCCTGATGAAAATCCGGATCTTATTGAAGCCCGGGGACGAGGAGGCCAGCGGATTATCTTCTCTAAAGAAAAGAACATAGTTATTGTTTTTACTGGCAGTGGGTTTGAGCCAGGTCAAATTGGCGCCATTCTAGTGCCCGCGCTACGCTTCGACCAGCCCTTGCCTGAGACTCCCTCAGGATATAAACTCTTGAAAAGCCAGATCGAAGCGGCCGCGAAGGCACCTGAATCCAAGCCTGTACCCAAGCTGCCAGCTGTCGCCGGAGAAATTTCTGGAAAAACGTTTGTATTCGAGCCAAATCCTTTGGGAATAAAATCCTTCACCCTGTCATTCGGTAAAGGAGCTGAAGCAAAGCTCGTTTTAATTGAGGAAGACCATTACGAAGAAAATCCTATTGGATTAGACGGCGTGTACCGCTTTTCCAACAACAGCAGATTCGGTACTCCAGAGGCATTAAAAGGTTCCTGGATATCAGATAACGAATTCCTTCTGATCTACAACGAGTTTGCCAATAATCATCTCTGGCGCATATCTTTTCACTTTGAAAAAGACCGTGCTTCAGTGAGATTTGTCGAGAATACAGGGCTACTGAACGCAACCTTCTCGGCAAAGCTTGAGAAACTATAAGATGATTTAGAATTTGCGATAAAGGAAGAATTATATTATTTTATCCATCCCAAAGAGATTATGACCTAATACGCTCCTTGTCTTTTTTTGAATTGAATTTGAATCATGACCAAAGATTCAGAAAAATACGGTGAAAGGAGGTTTGACATGAGAAAAAAAATGGTGAAGGGTTTATTGATTTTAATGTTGGCCACACTGGTGCTCTATGCGGAGGAGGAAAAAGTGTTTAACGGTCTTTATCTTAACCTCGGAAACCTGTTCCGCCTGTCTCACGCCCAAAGCCGGTCCATCAGTCCCGAGAACTTTAGCGGAGAGAAAGGCAAGGGCGGGATGTCTATCGATGGGCCGGCCTTGAAAGCTGCCCGCGACCTGGGCCAGGGCTGGAAAGTCTCTCCCTATGTCATTATCAAGCCCAAGGAGACGTTTGTCCTAGCCGATATAAAAGGCCCTGGAGCCATCCAGCAGATCTGGATGACGCCTGCCGGCAACTGGCGCTTCTCGATCCTCAGGTTTTACTGGGATGGAGAAAAAGAACCATCCGTGGAAGTCCCTGTGGGAGATTTCTTCGCCTGTGGCTGGGGAAAATTCGCTCAGGTCTCCTCCCTGCCAGTCTGTGTGAATCCCGGAAGCGGGTTCAACTGCTACTGGATGATGCCTTTCCGGAAATCCTGCAAGGTCACCATGGAGAACTTGGATGAGAAAAACATGACCCTCTACTATCAGATCAACTACACTCTGACCGATGTCCCAGAGGACGCGGGCTATCTGCATGCCCAGTTCCGGCGGGTCAATCCCCTGCCCTACAAGTCCGTTTACACTATCGTCGATGGTATCAAAGGCTGGGGTCACTTTGTCGGCACCTGCATGTGCTGGGGAGCGAATAACACCGGCTGGTGGGGTGAAGGCGAGATAAAATTCTTCATCGACGGAGACAAGGAATTCCCTACCATCTGCGGCACCGGGACCGAAGACTACTTCTGCGGTTCCTACGGGTTTACCGTGGAGGGTAAATACAGGGAATACACCACTCCTTATGCCGGCATGCCTCAAGTCATCATCCCGGACGGACAGTGGCAGTCCCAGCAGCGCTTCGGCCTGTACCGCTGGCACATCATGGACCCGGTTCGGTTCGAAAAGGACCTCAGAGTGACCATCCAGGCTCTCGGCTGGCACTCAGGCGGGAGATATCTCCCCCTTCAGGATGACATCTCGTCTGTGGCGTTCTGGTACCAGAAAGAACCGCATGCTTCGTTTCCCAAGCTCCCCGACAAGGATAAGCTTGAGATTATCTGATCTTCCCTGATATTTGCGGATTGCCTTTCAGAAAAAAACTGCCTGGTCACGATAGATTTGCTCTTCCCGGGAAAAACAGCTTCCGAGCAGGATTATTGATTTCAGAGGACAACTGCTACATTGGAAGGTCAATATTCGTCATTCATTATTCGTGGCGCAGCGAGTCGACCGGATTGGCCTTAGCTGTTTTAAAAATATGGAAGGATACCGAGAAAAGCGATACAGCCAGAGCTATAGCTGCCGCCATCAGAAACAAAAGAGGTGCAACATTCACCCTGTAGGCAAAATTCTGCAGCCAGCTGTTTGTTGCATAATAAGCCAGAGGACAGGCGATAAGGCTGGCCAGAAGGACCCACCCAGAAAATGTTTTGGAAAACATAAGGGCGATATTGGAGACTGAAGCCCCAAGTACTTTACGAATCCCTATTTCCTTGGTCCTCTGCCGGGTCATAAAGGCTGCCAGGCCCAAAAGGCCTAGAGTGGAGATGACCAGACCCATACCAGCGATTATACCCAGCAGTTTACAGGTCTGCTCTTCAGCCCGGTACTGCCGGTCAAAATCCTCATCTAGAAAATATCCCTCATAAGGGAAAGATGGATAGAGTTTTTGCCACAGATTTTCGATAAAGGATAGAGATTCGCCTGAAGCTCCTGTCTCCAGTGTCAACGTCAGCGTGTCAAAATCAAACGGTGCATAGACCATAAAAAGGGGTTCGACCATCTCCTGCATCCCCCGGTAGTGAAAATCCTTTGTGATGCCAATAATTTCCCTGGAAACCTTCCTCCCATCATACCAGCCAAGATACCAGCTCTTTCCAATGGCTTCCTCAGGGGAACTGTACCCTAGAAATTTCACTGCAGACTCATTGATAAGGATAGCATTGTTGGCATCATTTTTGTCCCGCTGAAGCGTCCGTCCCCCAGCTATGTCGATTTTATACTGGGGGATAAAATCATAATCAATTGCCATATAATTCAGTTTTTTTGCCGGTTGGTTGGCTGCTTCAGTCTGGCTCAAATATCCTTCACCCGGATGCCTTCCCGGAGCACTTGAAGAGGCGGTCGCTCCCACGATTGTGTGATGGCTTAGAAATTCTTTCTTTATAGTATCGAAGTTTCTGCTGAATGTGGAATTGTACCTGAACGGAATGACAATTTTCTGTTCTTTGTCAAATCCAAGTGTCCTGCTTTTCATAAATCTGAGCTGCTGAAAGACAGTCAGCGTCCCGATGATAAGAAATATGGATATGGCAAACTGGAAAACGACCAGAACCTTGATTATAAACGATCCCTTTGTCCCCGCAGACGAATATCCCTTCAACACTGATGCCGGTTTAAAGGCGGTCAAAACCGCTGCCGGATATCCGCCGCCGACAATACCGACAAGCACGACAAGTCCGGCCAGGGTGAAAAGTACATAGGGGTGGATGATCTGGGAAAAAGCCAGAGTCGTCCCGGCGGTCTCATTAAACAGCGGCAGAAGAATATCACATATAAGAAAGGAAAAGCCCATAGCCATTATGGTGATGATCAATGATTCTCCCAGAAACTGTCTGATGAGTTGGAAGCGGTCCGCGCCCAAGACTTTGCGCATCCCAACTTCTTTGGCCCTGTAAACAGAACGGGCATTGGAAAGATTGATAAAATTCATGCATCCGATCAAAAGGACCAGAAGTCCGATCAATGAATAAATGGCGATGTAGACTTTGTTCCCGGGTGGTTCCATCTCTCCCAGTAGATTGGATTGGAAATGAATGGATGCCAAAGGCTGGAGAAAATAGCGCCGTTCCTGACCCCATTCTTTCAACTGTCTCCCGACGTGATCAAAGGCCATAAGACTGATCTGCTCTTCAAAATTGTGCACATCGGTGTCGGGAGAGAGCTTGATATAGGTGTAGGTCTGGCGGTCGTGCCATGACTGGCGGAGCACATCCAGCTTGAGCTGTTTTGAGGAAACGAGGATATCGTATTTGAAATGCGTATTGGAAGGCGGATTATCCACAACTCCCGTAATTTCATAATCGGCTTTATCAAATTCCGGGGAGGACATGGACCGCACGCCTCGAAAGGCACCCTCCTTGATTTCAATTGTTTTGCCCACAGGATTCTGTTTCCCGAAATATTTTTCAGCGATGCGTCGGGTTATCACTGCGGTCCAGGGTCTGGCTAACGCCGATAGGGGGTTTCCGTAGACAAAAGGAATATGGAAAATATCGAATATCTCCTGATCGGCATATCCCATGCGGTCTTCAAAAAAATGTGTATCGCCATTACTGACGATCCGATCTTGAATGGGCATGAATCGGGCAGCGATTTCAACCTGGGGAAAATTATCGCTCAATTCCGGTGCAACGCCAGCATTGATTCCCGCACTTTGGAATTCTCCTGAAGGAACTTTCCACCACATGGCCACACGATAGATGCGGTCTGCATCATCATGATACCTGTCATAAGTCAGCTCACTGGCCACATAAAGGAAGATAACCATACAGGAGGCCATCCCCACTGCCAGCCCGGCGATGTTGATGAACGAGAAACCCTTATATTTTCTGATGTTCCTCATTGCGATTTTAAGGTAGTTTAATAACATAATTCCCTCTCTTTTCTTATCCTACATTTCCATTTAACCAGCAAGAAATATGCCAAAATAATCTTTTGCAGGTGTTCAACGCAAAGAAAATCAGGCCATAACTTCAATCAAAAAGGACAAGCTCCTTGGCTTCAAACGGAATGGGATAAGCTGTGATGTAGACTTCGGGTTGCATCTCGTTCCTTCCGGCTTTCAGCACAAGGACAATTACATCGATCTTCTTCCTGGTCCAATTTTTTTCCAGAGGGACAAAGTACGTAAGGAAAATAAATATCTTCGAAAATACGAAGGTCGAATACGAGCATGCTTTAGGCCTCATCTCTTTTACCTCACCAAGGTTGAGCTCATTTTCTAACCGAGAGATTCCTGTGTCAACGCAGATCAAAATGCAAGATGCTCATTCCATTCCCCTTGTGCTCCTCTCTTCTTGATAATAGCCTTTAGCCAGGAGAATCCAGGGGGCTAAGCCTTCTCTCTTTTCACTTTCCCGAATTTCCAGTAAAAAATCGGCATCACCAGCAGATTCAGCAGCATGGAGCTGACCAGACCTCCCAAGATGACCAGAGCCATAGGGTGTTCGATTTCCTGGCCTGGGCGGTTGCCTCCTACTATGATGGCCAGAAGGGCAAGAGCCGTTGTCATGGCTGTCATTAAAATCGGAGCCAGCCTCTCTTTGGCTCCTCTTATGATCAAATCGATGTTAAACGCCTGGCCTTCTTTAAGCTCCAGATGCTGGTAATGGCTGATGAGCATTATGCTGTTTCTGGCGGCAACGCCCAAGACCGTGATAAAACCTATAAGAGATCCTAGAGAGAGCACTCCGCCGCTGACCACCGCAGCAAAGACCCCGCCGATCAAAGCAAAAGGTAGACCGGCAAAGACCAAAACAGCCAGCCGTGCGGAATTGAAATCTGCATGGAGAAGCAGGAATATACCTATAAGCGCAAGAACAGATAAAGCCAAAATCCTTCGCTTGGATGCTTCCTGAGCGGCATACTCGCCCAATATCTCAGGATGATAGCCACGTTCGAAGGGAATACGCCGCACCTTACTCTCAATGTCTCGCGCCACGCTTCCCAGGTCCCGGCCTCGTACATTGCAGGTCACTTCAGTATAACGAGATGCTGACTCGCGCATGATTTGATTCGGAGTCGGAGCAACATAAACATCGGCAACCTGGTTTAAGGGGACAACACCGCCTGTTGGAGTTTCGATCATTAGCGAACGCAGGGCATCAAGATCGGAGCGGACGTGTGGCGCTCCCCACACGACCACATCGAATATGTTCTGGTCCTCATAGAATTCGCCGACTTTAATTCCCTTCATCAGGAGCGTGGCCGCTCGCCGGACCTCGCCGGCGGTCAGTCCGAACTGGGCGGCTGCTTCCGGACGGAAATGAACTTCCACATGGGGAACCAAAACCTGCGGTTGGACTTTCAAATCGATAATGCCTTCGATATCTGCAATCGCAAGACGGACTTCCTCTGCCTTTTCACGCAGGATTTCAAGGTTTTCTCCGTATATACGAATGACCAACGTGGCGCTTGTCCCAGTGAGCACCTCCTTTATTCGCTCTCGGAGATAAGTCAATAAATCCCGGTATAGGCCCGGATATCCGTCAACGACCTCCTGGATCTTGTCTACAGTCCCCTCATAATCCACTTTTTGATCCAGACTGATCCAGAGTTCAGTGAAATTCGGTCCGACGACCTCATCAGCGACTTCCGCTCGCCCGATATGGGCACCGAAATTCCGGACTCCGGGGATTGAACGCAATTCTTTACTCACACGAGTAGTTATCCGATCCATGGCTTGTATGGATATGCCTGGCTTTTCAACCCAATGCATCAAAAAGTCATACTCCTTGAAATGCGGAAGAAATTCCTCCCCCAGAAAAGGTATGGCCACCAGGGTCAGAACCAGAGCCGCAGCGACAAACGACAGAACACGTTTTGGATGGTTGATCAGCCTGGGCAGGAGGCCTTCATACCTTATCTTCAGCCACTGCATAAACGGAGATTCTCTGCGTTCCAAAGCCCGGGGCAAGAGTAACAGGGAGAGGGCTGGAGTGAGGGTCAAGGCCACAAACAAGGATGACATGATCGCTAGGACATAGGATAGTGCCAGAGGACGGAAGAATGATCCTGATAGCCCTGTCAGAAAAAACACCGGCATAAGGACTAGCACGATGATGACGCTGCCAAAAACGACCGCGCTCCGCACCTCAAGCGAAGCATTGAGCACGACCTTGAAAGCGGACTCCGGATACCCGGAAGCCTTGTTGATCCTCAGCCGCCGCATGATGTTCTCGACATCGATGATGGCATCATCGACAAGCTCGCCAAGAGCGATTATCAGCCCGGCGAGAACCATGGTGTTAATGGTCCCTCCCCGGTAGTGCAGGATGATAGCAGCAATGATCAATGACGTCGGAATCGCGAGAGCGCTGATCAAAGCCGTACGCCAGTCGTTGAGAAAGAAGGCTAATATTATGATCACCAGCACACAGCCGATGAGCAAAGCGCGATTGAGATTTTTGAGAGACATCTCGATAAAGGTCGCTGGACGAAAGATGGTCGAATCAATATCGATACCTTGGAGACCGGGACGCAGAGCCTCCAGTACTTCTTCGATCTTCTGGGTGACCTCTAGCGTGTTTCCCCAGGGCTGTTTCTCGACGATGAGCAAAATACCCGGGCCATCGTTTATGATCGCGTCTCCTATCGGAGGCGGAAATCCTTCAACCAGATCTGCCAGATCCCCCAATTTTAAAGGGGCGCCGTTGCGTATGGCGACCGGAACCTGGGATAAATCTTCGGCTGAGTGAATATAGGAAACGTGGGCAACGGCTAGCCTCTGATTCGGGGTATCAATAAACCCGCCCCCGCCGATTTCTGCGGCCTCTTCAGCAGCCCGAACAATATCGCTTGTTGTCACGCCATGGGTGTACAGATGGTTCGGGTCGACAAGAACCTGTATCTGCCGGTCACGCTGCCCCCATATGGCGACATTGGCGACGCCAGGAATGGCCATGATCCGGGGACGAAGCGTCCATTTGGCTATCGTCGTCAATTCCATCTGCGATAGTTTTTCTGAGGAAAGACCGATCTTGAGAACCCGGCTGGTAGCGGAAAGAGGCGATAGTATGACCGGGGGCTTGGCCACTGAAGGCAATTTGTCAGCCAGTTGTGTCAAACGCTCCTGAACCAGCTGGCGTGCTTGCATGATATCCGTGCCTTCTTCAAAATAAAGCACAACAGAGGAGAGGCCAAGCACGGACTTTGAACGCACTTCGTCCAGCCAGGAGACGCCATTGAGAGCGTTCTCGATCGGGATGGTTACCAACACTTCAACTTCAGAAGTCGAGAACCCGGGGACTTCTGTCTGAACTTCAACCAGCGGCGGCGCAAATTCAGGGAAGACATCGAACCGGGTTTGACTGACGATACGCAATCCTGCAATGAGCAAAACTACGGTGAGAACGACAACCGCAACCCGAAGACGCAAAGATGTGGATACCAGCCACTTCATCATTTGCCCACTCCAAACTCGGTTCCGAATATTTCTGCGGCTCCGGCCGTGACTACTTCATCACCGACTGCCAGGCCCCGTGTCAAAACCGCAAATTCATCCACTATATGGCTTACTTCAACCCGACGCCGTGAATACACATGAGGGGCAATTCTGGCATACACCCAGGTTCCACCGTAGATGTCATACAGAATTGCCGAGTGAGGCACAATCAAGGTATTTTCGAGAGATACCATCACAAGCGAAGCGCTGACCTTTTGACCGATGCGAAAGAGTCTGTCTGTATTGGCGATTTCATAAAACAGGTAAGAAGCGGCACTGTCGGCATCACTGAGAGGCGGGCCTGCGACAGGTCTTGCAGGGATGAAGACCGAGCTTTGATGAGTTCCCAGTGGCTTAATAATCGCCTCCTTTTGAAGATCGATCTTCGCCAGGTCCCCCACATACACAGGCACACGGACCCAGACCGGGCTCAGACTGGCAACCTCAAATAAGACCGTTGAAGCGGGTACTGTTTGACCTGGGGCGACAAAAATCCTCTGGAGAACACCTTCTAGGGGCGATTCCAGTACCAACGTCGAAAGATTACTGGCTGCTGCATCGATATCGGTGTTGCTCAACAGGTTTAACCTGGCCGTGGCCGCCTTCAACGCCGCCTTAGCCTTGGTTAACTCAACCTGAGCTTCCTCAAAAGTCTTCTCGCTTATGGCTTTATTGACCAGAAGCTGCTCGGCACGATTGGCTTTGGCCTGAGCTACCTCGAGCTGCTCTTGTTTCACCGCCACATCCTCGCGCGCACCTACCAGCTCTTTGTCCGGCGGCAGCATCAGCAAACGGAGAATCTCCTGACCTTGTTTCACAAATTGACCCGCGGACGGAACATCTCCCTTTTCTGATTTGAGCACTTTTCCGGCTACCGGCGCCGCTACTTTAACTTCATTCCCTGGGAGCGAAACGATCTCTCCCCCTAGAGCCAAGCTTCCCGGCAGATTCCGGTTCTCAGCAACCGCTGTCTTAATCCCCAAGCGCTCCTCTGCCTTGGGAGAAAGGGTAACTGTTGAAAGAGCAGATTCCTTGACAGGATTCTCTACCTTCGCAGGAGGCTGTTCCTTTTCAGCAGACTGATGGTTTCCTGCGCAGGAAGACAAAGTCAACAAAACAACCAAGCAAAGACATGTGCTCAATGCCGAATATCTTGATCGAGAAGTTCGAAACATGAGAACCTCCTTAAGCTATATTCCATCGTTAACAGTTTTCATTGGCGTGAAACCGATACTGTGTTTCAAAAAAGCCTCAGCCCGTCGCAACTCGGCCACGGCTTCAGCCTCACGCAAGAGTGAATCCAAGAGGCTGCGTTTGAAATCAAGAAATTCAAGGTACGAAATCTCACCGATTGAATATGCTCCTTGCGCATTTTCTGTTGCCGTTTGAGCAGAGGGTAAGATATCGACGCGGAGGATCTTCAAAGCCTGCTGCGCCGCAAGGTAATTGGTATAGGCCTCCATCACCTCTCGGGCTATCCGATGCCTGACTGCCACATACTGTCTTGCTGCTTGCTCCAGCTCTGTTTGAGCCCGCAAAATTTTTCCGTTGTTCCAGTTAAGAACCGGCAGTTCTAGCTGCATTCCAGGGCCCATTTCAAATCCTTCTTTTCCCTCCCCATTGGCATCGAGCATTCCTGTGAGGTTGAATATTTTTGAACGTTCCCAGCCCAATCGATGTCCTGCGGCTTCAATCTCGAGCTCGGCAGCCCGTAAGTCGGGGCGGGCAGCAAACGCTGTATTCAGCAACTTGGAAGAATCGAGTCCTTGTTCGAATGAAACAGGAATAAGAGAAAGCTCAAGAGTGACCTCGGTCATTCCCAATCCCAGGAGTGTTTTTAACCGCTCTTCAGCGAGCTTGACATCACGAGCAAAGCGAATAGAAGCCTCCTGTGTTCTGGCGGCTTCCAGTCGAAATGCCGTTTCTTCTAGCTCACTGATATCACCCACTTTCAAGCGTGCAGACGCAATGGCAGCAATCTCACTCCGCAGAATAGCTTCTTCGGCAACAATCCTTGACCGCTCTCGAGTTAAAATGAGCTCAGCATAAGCGATCATCACATCGCGAGTCAGGTTGAGGCCGTGCTGAACAAGATTATCAGCCACGCGTTCGACATTGAGCTTTGCCGCTGCAACACGTTTCGGCCTCTGCCAAAAGAACTCAAGCGGCAGGTTCAGCGTGGCTTCAAGCTGTTTTGGTCCCAAAGGAAACAGCAGGGAGAAAACAGGATTGCGAAGCAAGCCAGCTTCGATCAAATCAGCTCTGGCAAAACCGATTTCCATAATATCAGCTTGGAATTGAGCATTATTCCATAAAGCAATGGCTACAGCTTCTTCTCCAGTCAAACCGTCATCGAGCGAAACTCCATCCGGCAGCTCAAAGACTTCTTTCTCTTTGGTGAGATTGAGCGCATGGCCGGTGCGACTGTGAATTGAATCGGATATATAAGATGAATCGTGAATAGAATGGACAGAGCATCCAGCCAGGAAAACAATCTGCAAGATTAAAATCTTTTTCAATGAAAAAAAATATTTAAAAACAGACACCGGGTCCTCCTTTGATATTTTTGTACATTATATAAGAAAACATGTTCCTTTTGCTCTGATTAATTGATTTTCCTCTGGAATCCCTATGACACATGATTCATTTCTATGGACGTCAAAATCAGAGAATTCTTCCAAATTCAAAAAAAGCAGCCAGGCCGCAGATTAACAGAAATAAATGTTGTCAGGAATAAAAAGAAAATATATACTGACTGCTTATCAATCCTATGCAGACCTTAATATCCAGATTTCTTCTAAAAAGGAGGTATTCTATGAGAAAACCTTTACTTTTTGTCGTTATTTTCTGTCTTGTTGCTTTCTCTTCTCTGACCGGACAGCAGCAAAAAGCCGAAGAAAAGCCCGACCCGATGAAGAACTTCTCTCTCGTCACGGAAACAAAACCTGTTCAGGAAAAAGTGAAGGCAGGCTTCGAATCCATCACAGGCCAGGATGCGGTCACCTACCTGAAATTCCTTTCCTCCGACCTTTTGGAAGGACGAGACACGGCCAGTGCGGGATACGACATTGCAGCCCATTATGCGGCTTCGATGTTCGAACTCTGGGGAATTAAGCCTGGCGGTGACCCTGAACGACCCCGCATGGGTATGCGCGGGATGTTTCAGCCTCCGCAAACTCCTTCAGAAGCCAAGAGAAGCTATTTCCAGAATATCGCTTTTATAGAGACTCTGGGAACCGACGGGTCGGCTGTGGTCGAATGGCAAAGCGGGCAGCAGAAAAAGACCAAAACCTTTCAGCCGGACATGGATTACACCTCTTTTGCTTCGGAGACCGAATCCTTGACAGCGCCCGTTGTATTCGTAGGCTACGGTATTCAAGAACCCTCCCTCAAATTCGACGAGTATAAAAATATCGATGTTAACGGCAAATTCGTGATGATGCTCTCAGAAGCCCCGGGAAAAGACGATCCTGAATCCCCTTTCAACAAGGGCGATCTCAAAGAGAAATATTATCCCCGACGGATGCGTATGAGACGGGCGGCCTCTCCTAAAAACGATCTGACCAGAGATAAGGGAGCCATAGCCATCCTTATGGTTGAGAACTCTCCCCAAGACAATCCTGATGTGGCCCGCCGTTTTCTCGACGCGCAGAGGATCAACGATGAAAGGCCGATATTCCCGGGTGAGAGGCGTCGTATCTCCCTAGCTGAAGATGTAGGGCCATCCATGCCCTGGGAATCCATCTCCTCCATCCGCATCTCACGGAAAATGGCCGATGATATCCTGGGTCTGGTGGGCCAGGATATCGAGACTCTTAAAGGAAAAATAGAGAGTACACTCAAGAGCCATTCCATGGTGCTGCCAAGTGTGGCCTTGACTATCAAAACAGAAGTCCAGAGCAAACTGGTCAACAGCATGAATGTCCTGGGCTACATCGAAGGCTCAGACCCTGAATTAAAAAAAGAAGCAATCGTGATCGGCGCTCACCTGGATCACCTGGGACGAAGAGGAGACTACATCTTTAACGGCGCTGACGACGATGGTTCCGGCTCTGTCGGAGTGATGGAGATTGCCGAAGCCTTTGCCAAAAATCCTGTCAAACCCAAAAGGTCTATTGTGTTTGCTCTCTGGACCGGAGAAGAAAAAGGGCTGTTGGGATCAAGATATTATGTGGCCCATCCCTTCATGAAAACTGCGGCTAATCTGAATTTGGATATGATCAGCCGGGTCTACGACAAAGAGCGCCTGGCCATGATGGCTAGGAGATGGGGTGCTGATATAGGAAAAGAGGTGCTGGAAAAGATCGATGCAAAAAAATACGTCAGCCTCTCCTATGATGCCCACACTCCTGAAATAGGCGAAATCATCAGGGAAAACAATAGCCATGTCGGGCTCCATATTCATCTTGAGGAACAAGAAGACGCTTCGGGCGGAAGCGACCATGCTCCGTTTGCCAGGGCGAAAATTCCCTGGGCTTTTTTCATTGCCGCCATGACGGAAGATTATCACCAGCCCAGCGATACAGTGGACAAGGTCAGCTCTGAGTTGATGGAAAAGATCATCCGGGTGACCTACCTGACCGCCTTCTCTCTGGCAGATAGATAAATCGTCAGTCCGGATAGGTGGCACTATTAGTGCTTGATTCTAGACTCTCAAAAAGCACATAAAATTTTTTTGCTTATGCTGGCAGAAAAATAAATAATGAGGAGGATTCACCATGAGACAGAAAGTTAAGCTTCTTTTCATCCTGCTTTTTTCTCTTCTATTCGTCTCTTCCTCACTTTTGACTCAGCAAAGGGAAACTCCACCAGTCAAGCTTGACAAGCTCTCGGACAGCTTATTCCAGATACTCGGTGGTCGCGGTGCGAACGGAGGGGTGTTCATCGGTGATGACGGGGTTCTGGTTATCGATACCAAGATGAATGAAGAATCGGTAGAACAGACACTGGCAGAAATCAAAAAAGTCACTGATAAGCCGATCAAATACCTGGTCAACACCCACAGTGACGGAGACCATGTCGCAGGAAATATATTCTTTCCACAGTCGGTGATGATCGTCGCCCATGAGAACTGCCGCCAAGAATTCTTTCATCCGCGGCGAGACGGGCAGCCGTCAGAATGGAATAATCCTGAACTCGTGCCCTTCGTCCCCTCATTGACTTTTCGCCATAAGATGGACATTTACCTGGGGTCGAAGAAAGTCGAGTTGTGGTATTTCGGCGTCGGCCATACCACAGGAGACACGGTTGTCTACTTCCCTGAAGAAAAAACAGCTTTCCTCGGTGACCAGATATTCATGGGGCGGCCCCAGCTCATCCATTCTTACAAGGGGGGAAATTCCTTCGAGCACGTGAAAACACT
>SMTZ1_10003460_pt1 | contig 17439 bp, 14 predicted proteins | sample DeeMarSWOR136_30_FD_25667 | JGI IMG/M metagenome (IMG submission 25667)
AGGGAGTTTTTACTGCAGTCTTAGATATGACCCCTCACGAAGTAACCGGTGAGTTATTTGGTGACTCTGCGAGAGGTATAGCCGATAGATTAGAAGCTGCCGGTAGAAAAGGCATTCCGCAACTTGTCGTTCCGGGGTGTATTGACGTCCTTCTCTTGGGCCCGCTTCACAGCCTTCCAGCTAAATATAAAAAGCGCAAAGTCTATTACTTCAGTTCGGCGGCGACTATGGTGAGGACAACCAAGAAGGAAATGGTCACTACTGCCAAAGTTATGGCCAACAAATTAAACAGGGCAATTGGGCCAACAGTAGTAGCTATTCCTTTGGGCGGTTTCAATATGTACTGTCATAAAGGGGAGCCTCTTTATGATCCAGAAGCAGATATGGCTTTTGTCAGGGCTTTAAAAGAGCATTTGAGACCTCAGATTAAGGTTATGGAGTTGGATAATCATATAAATGACCCTATATTTGCCGAAACAGTCGTTCCTATCCTTATTGAAATGATACAGGAGAGTTCTGAAGAGAAGGCCTAACGAAGTTGTTAAAGTAGGGGAGTCAGTTCAAATCAGTGCTAATGCGGCTAACGATAGTGGGTAGAGCGGCAATTATGCTACTGTTTTTACTCTGATGATGGCTGATATGCGAAATGCCCAACTGCGGGAGGCTAATATAAGGTTGCCATACTTCACACCTGATACCTGCGCCCACTTGCTCCTATAGAAAAAGGAAAGTATTAGATTAGCTTGACAATAATAATATGGATAAGGAAATAATAAAGTGATTTTCAACTTCATTACAGGAAAAATATTGTTTGGTGAAAGGAATAGTTATGTTTAAATTTGGGGTAAATACATTCATATGGTCGGAATATTTTTCGGAGAAAGACTTACCACTTATTGGGAGGGCAAAATCATTAGGATTTGACGCCATTGATATTGGTATTATGAATCCGGAAGGATTCCCCACAAAGAAGGTTAAGGAAAAAGTAAAAGAGGTAGGAATTGAAGTAGTAAGTATCTGGCCCGGAGCCCCAGACGCTAATCTGATTCATACCGATCCTGAAATAAGGGAAAAAGGGATTGAGACTTTAAAAAACCTGGTTGATATTAACGTTGAAATCGGTTCAAAAATAATAGGTGGGGAAATTTATGGCGCCGCCGGTTATTTAACTGGCAAACCAAGGTCGCAGCAGGAATGGGAGTGGTCTGTGGGAGGCATGAGAGAGGTTGCCCTTTATGCTAAGAGTAAGAGTGATTTGATTCTTACTTTAGAAGCGGTGAACCGATTTGAAACTCATTTCCTTAATATCGCCGAAGATGCCGTGAAATACTGCAAAGATGTTGGCACCGGTAATGTTAAAGTACATCTTGATTCCTATCACATGATGCGCGAAGAGACGAATTTTACCAGGGCAGTAGAAGTATGTGGCAGGGATTACCTGGGATATGTCCACGCCTGTGAAAATAACCGTGGCATCCCTGGTACCGGCCTGGTGCCATGGAAAGAATTCTTTACGGCGCTCAAAAAAGTTGGTTACGAAGGCCCGATTACTATTGAAGCCTTTGACCCCAGCTTTGAAGAGTTAAATAAAATTACCGGGGCTTGGCGACATTACACTGAAACTGGGGAAGAACTTGCCATCCAGGGATTAAGGAATCTAAAAGAAATAGAGAAGAGTTTGTAAGAGAGGTTAGCCGGGGATAGGCTTACTCTGGCGAATGGCTCGCTGCATAACAGATTCAAATTGCACGTTATTAGGGGGCTGTCTATCCTTTGTCTCCAACTTTTGATTGTCCATTTTATCTCCTTTCCGATGAGGCTACTTGAAAAACCCATTGAACATTCCTCACTTAAGTGTAATTTTGTTCATAATACTGAAAAGGAGTAGAATAAAAAAATAGAGGAAAGCAGGACTCACAAGATGAATAGAATGGCCGCAATAGTGGGGGCCAGCACGAGGGCATTATCTAAATTGGTAGGTTTTCTCTATGTCTTAAGATTAACAAAAGATGCCACAAGCGAAGGTTATTGATTCTATACTCAATGCGAATATAGCTTCTATATTTTAGGTAGTTCTATGTGGTTGGACGTTCATGACCAAAATATATTCTCTATCAGATAAACTCGAAGACAAAGACATACTGGGGAACAAAGGGGCTAACCTCGTTACTATGACCAGACTCGGACTCCCAGTGCCGCCAGGCTTTGTGGTGTCAATTGAGAGCTACAGAATGTTCAAACAGTCCGGTATGTTGCCCAGTGAGGACATTGGGCAGGCGATCAGTGCTTTGGAGAGGCGGACCAAGCAAAGGCTAGGTAAGGGTCTTCAGGTGTCAGTTAGGTCCTCGGCACCGATATCTATGCCTGGCATGATGGACACACTGCTCAATATTAGTGACGGTGAGCAAGTCAAGCAGGCGGTCAAACGAATATTTGATTCCTGGGATAATCCCCGTGCTGTTGAATACCGTAGAATTAACCATATCCCTCCAGACCTGGGCACGGCAGCCGTTGTTCAGGTGATGGTCTTTGGTAACAAGGACTCAAATTCAGGAACCGGAGTCGTCTTTACCCGTAATCCCAGTACCGGAGAGAGGGGGCTATTTGGGGAATACCTAGCCCAGGCTCAGGGGGAGGACATAGTCTCGGGGACAAGGACTCCCCAGCCTGTTTCGGCTCTTAAATCCCAGATGCCACATGTTTATGACGAGCTCGATGAACTGACGAAGTCGCTTGAGCACCATTACCGCGACATGCAGGATGTCGAATTCACTATAGAGGCTGGTAAGCTTTATATTTTGCAGACGCGGTCGGGCAAGAGGAGCGGACAGGCGGCGGTAAAAATAGCGGTTGATATGGTAAGAGAGAAGATAATCACGCCTCAGGAGGCGCTGGAACGGGTAACATATAACGATATACAGGTGTTACTCCACCAACAGATACAATCACCAGCACAGTACACTCCGATAACTAGCGGTTTAGGTGCCGCTCCGGGGGCAACTGGTGGTAAGGTTGTGTTTGATGTGCTTGAAGCTGATTTGCTTCATAAGAAGGGCGAACCAGTTATTTTGGTGCGTCCGGAGACTAGCCCTGACGATATTCAGGGGATTGTGGCTAGCAACGGTGTCCTTACCCAGCATGGCGGACTCACCTCACACGCGGCGATTGTCACCCGGGCGATGGGTAAACCCTGCGTCTGCGGGGCTAGGGACATAAGAATTGATTTAGAGGCCGAACACTTCGAAGTGAAGGGGCAGATAGTCGAGAAGGGTGGCGAAATCACCATTGACGGCACTACCGGCAACGTCTATCTGGGTATCCTGCCGGTAGAGGATGTGGAACTGACCGAGGACCTGGAGGTCCTCACCGGCTGGGCAGATGGGTTCAAACATCTGGGTGTGATGGCCAACGCCGATACCCCGGAAATGATTGCTCAGGCGGTTAAGTTTGGGGCAGAGGGGGTTGGTTTATGCCGGACGGAACGTATGTTTAACGAGCCGGAACGTCTGACCATGATCAGAGAATTCATACTCGCTAATGATGATACCAAAAAGGCAGTGGCCCTTGAACAGCTCGGTAAGCTTCAGGGGCGGGATTTTGTCGCCCTCTTTAAGGAATTAAATGGTATCCCAATAATTGTACGATTACTTGATATGCCTCTGCATGAATTCTTACCCAAGGAAGAAGACACACAGGAAACATGGCTCAGACAAAGAATAGAGGAACTTAAAGAGGTTAACCCAATGCTGGGACACCGGGGGGTAAGGCTAGCAGTAACTAACCCCGACCTGTACCAGATGCAGATCAAGGCTATTGAGCAAGCTAAGATCAAGGTTCCCGAAGCCGACGTTTCCATAATGATACCCCAGGTTATTACCTCTCAAGAAGTGTCGTTAGTCAAGGGTATGTTAAAGGATCCCGGTATCAAACTGGGGGTCATGATGGAGACAGTTCGTGCCTGCATGCGCGCTGGCACGATAGCCTACTGTGTCGACTTCATGTCCTTCGGAACTAACGACCTCACTCAAGCCGTATACTCCTTTAGCCGCGAAGATGCCGAGAAGAAGTTCTTGACCACCTACCTGGAGGCTCGTATTCTGCGGGACAACCCTTTTCAGATAATAGATGTCAAGGGCGTTGGACGACTAATGGAGACGGCTATTTTTTGGGCGCGGCGGGCTAATCGGAACATCAAGATAAGCGTCTGTGGCGAGCAGGCTGGTGAGCCAACGTCAATCCGGTTCTTCCATGGTATCGGTATTGATAGCATCAGTTGCAGTCCATTCCGGATACATGCCGCCAAATTAGTAGCCGCGCAAGTAGCAATTCAAGCAAAGTCTGCGGCCAAAGTGGAGTTCGACTCTCGGCCGGTATGAATCCTGTCCTACTCACCAGTCCTTCGTCCCGGCTCTTCGTTTACATGGTGATCACCCTAGCCAAGTCTTGACCTTTCGTAGTCAGCCCAACATCCGGCACGGTTTCTGACTGATTAAATATGAAGCCATAATCTTATAGTGACCACCCAATACGGCAATATTGCTAGCAATATTGCCGTATATAGTCATCGTATCATCAATGTATCGCATCATTTTGGAATGCAAGTTTTAAGCTTGAAAAACCTGTGGGGTGAAGGTATTAATGGGAGGTTGACAAATAAAAGAGATTGCAGTAAAATATGGAATATGGCTGCCATATACCTTATTGCGAGCCATACCGGTTGTGAAATTAGGTTAGTATAAGTAGTCTATAAATTGGGGAGAGCAAAAAGAATAAATGATCGCCATAGTTGATTATGGAGCGGGCAACCTACGAAGTGTGGTCAATGCTTTGGTTAAATTAGGTTATCAACCCACTGTAACTAATAGACCTCAGGAATTGTTGAGGGCTGATGCTGTGATACTGCCTGGGGTTGGCGCTGCTGCCGATGCTATGGCTAATCTGCGGGAGCTGGGACTAATCGAGCCTATTTGCAGATATATATCTGATAGTCGCCCGTTTCTGGGAATCTGTATCGGGCTGCAGCTCCTGCTTAGCGGCAGTGAAGAAGGCGGCTGGCATAAGTGCCTGGATGTCATCCCGGGACGGGTCAAAAAGTTACCGGTTGGATTTAAGATTCCCCACATGGGTTGGAACCAGGTATGCCAGCAGATGTCGCACCCAATATTCAGGGATATACCGGATAAAGCCAATTTCTACTTCGTTCATAGCTATTACGTTGAGCCGGATAACAAATCACTGATCGCGGCGGATACGGAGTACGGCATATCCTTTTGCAGTGTTCTGACCAGTGATAACCTAATCGGGACGCAGTTTCATCCGGAAAAGAGCGGTGAAACTGGTCTTAGGGTTTATAAGAATTTCCTCAACCTCGCCCTTAACCAGGATTAGTCGCGTAAAAACGGTGTTGGGTGGTAGAAATGGGAGCTAAATACAAACCTAAGATAACAATATTTCACTGTACTAATGCGTTCAGTGAATTAGCTTCGCTATCCTTAACAGGGGGTAACGGTTTTGATTTGAGAACCGTCAAACTGCCCTGCTCCAGCATGATAAAGGATGTCTATCTCTTGCGCGCCTTTGAGGCTGGCTCTGATGCCGTAATTGTCCTCGCCTGTCCTGAAGGGGAGTGCCGACAGGTAAGCGGCAACTTGAGAGCCAGGAAGCGGGTGGAGAAGGTTCAAGAAATACTGGATGAAATCGGGATTGATGGCCGAAGACTGTCACTATTCAATATCGCTCCTGAAGATAGAGAAGCCACCGCTAAGATTATCCGAAAGACTCTATCGGGCTTAGCAACTCTCGATTCCAATACTGCTTCGTAGTCCTGTAGTTTAGATGACATGTCGTCTTGGTAGATGGAGTTAAATATGATAGTTGGCGAACAAAAACCTATCCAGGAAATCAAAGAAATGGTGGCACCTTATAAGAGGCTCCTTATCTTGGGTTGCGGCACCTGTGTCAAGACCTGTTTTGCCGGTGGGGAAGATGAGGTGGCTACTCTGGCGTCCTCGCTACGGCTGGCCTTTAGGGGGCAAGGGAAGAACCTTAAAATTGAAGAGCTAACCATTGAGCGCCAGTGTGAGGACGCATTCATTCAGGAGGCTGCTAGGAGTATCGCTGATAGCGATGCGGTGCTGTCCTTGGCCTGTGGCGCTGGAATACAGGCGCTGGCTCGGCGCTTCCCCACGACCCCGGTGCTACCCGGCGTGAACACGACCTTTATCGGCGTGCTGGAAAGTCAGGGGCTATTTACTGAGGAATGCCTGGGCTGTGGGGATTGTGAACTGGCTAGATTCGGGGGGGTTTGCCCGATTACTCGCTGTGCCAAGAAGCTACTGAACGGCCCCTGTGGAGGTTCTCGGGACGGCAAATGTGAACTTGACGGCGATACCCCCTGTGCCTGGCAGCTTATCATCGACAGGTTAAGCGTGCTGGGACAGCTAGATAACCTAAGGGCACAAGTTCCACCTAAGGACTGGCGACTCAGTAACTCTGGTGGTCCCCGAAAACTGGTTAGAGAGGATCACATTATATGAACATGAGCACACCAAGCCGGCTTCAAAGGGTTTTATCAGAGGGTGGGTTTGCAGTCACCGCCGAGTGTGGACCGCCGCGTGGTGCTAACCCTGAGGTCATCCGCAGGAAGGGCAGGCTGCTGAAGGGTTACGTTGACGCCGTGAACGTGACCGATAACCAGACCGCCATTGTGCGCATGTCCAGCATAGCTACCTGCGTTCACCTTCTAGAAATGGGTTTAGAACCAGTTATGCAGGCGGTGACCCGTGACCGTAACCGCATTGCCCTGCAATCGGATATTATGGGCGCTTATTCTTTAGGTATCAGGAATATCCTCTGTCTTTCTGGTGACCATCAAAAATTCGGTAGCCAACCGGATGCTCTGAATGTCTTTGATATCGATTCGATTAATCTACTCCGCACGGTCCATACCATGCGTAACGAAGGCAAAGATATGAGTGGATTCGAACTGGACGGGCCACCTAAAATGTTTATTGGAGCCGCCGCCAATCCGTTCGCCGACCCACTTGAGTATCGTGTAGTGCGGCTGGCCAAAAAGATCGAGGCCGGTGCTGATTTCATTCAGACACAGTGTGTCTACAACCTCCCGCGTTTCAAAGAATGGATGAGGATGCTCCGCGAGGAAGGCTTAACCGAGAGGGTTTTTATTCTGGCCGGGGTAACCCCTCTAAAATCAGCCGGGATGGCAAACTATATGGTGAGCAAAGTGGCCGGTATGGATATCCCTGAGTCTTTAGTAAAGCGCCTGGCCGGTGTTCCCAGGGAGAAAGCTCAGGAGGAGGGCATGAAAATTTGCCTGGAGACGATTGCCGAGCTACGTCAGATTAATGGCGTGCGTGGCGTCCATATTATGGCGATTGAGAACGAAGAGAAGGTCCCCGAGATTGTCGTGGCGGCTGGTTTAATGCCACGTGCCGAAGCCCTTATACTTGGAGGGTCTCATGCCTAAGAAATATCATATCGCCACCAAAGTGACGCTACCGCGATTTCATCCGGTCGGGAAATACGCTGTCGTCGAGTTTCGGGAGGATTGCGCCGGAAGCTGTGAGGAGTGCGTGAAGAAAAAGTGCGTCTATGAAATTTTCAAGAATGACTATGAGTATTTGAAAGCGATGGAGGAGCCAGAATATCTCTATACCTGCCAGAACTGCTTCCGCTGCGTACAGGAATGTACCAAGGGCATCTTTTCACGTGTCATCAATCCTGAGTACCGGCTCCTGGGGGATGATTACTGGCAGCCGGACATCATCCAGCAGACCTGGTATCAGGCTCACACTGGAAGGATTACGGTTTCTGGGGCTGGCTATCGGGGCCCATTTGTCGGTGAGGGGTTTGATTCCATGTGGACTGATATGTCCGAGATTGTACGCCCCACCCGGGACGGTATTCACGGGCGGGAGTATATTAACACCACTATCGAGCTCTCCCGCCGACCTCTGAGATTGGAGTTTGGAGAAGACATGTCTCTTGTCTCGGATGTCCCCCCGATCCTTGAGGTGCCAATACCGGTTGTTTTTCAGCGGCCAGCGTTCGGGATGTTAGGTCAGAACGTACTGCTGGCCATGGTTAAGGCGGCACACAAGCTGGGAACTCTGATTCTGCTCCAACCTGAAGACTATATTGATACATTGACCCCGTATTCGGATAGCCTCTTGCCGTGCTTAACCAGGGACAATTACCAAGATTATACTGACTTGATCCAGAGGAGTCGGATAGTAGAACTGGCCTATGAGCCGGGAATCGAGAGCGAATTTGAAACACTGCTCTCGATAAAACCTGATTTGTTCATCGCGGTGGGATTGCGTCTGAACAGTGACGCTGCGTCTGTTGGCTTACGGCTGGCACACACCGATGTCGATACCCTCCATTTCTATGCCGACGGTCATGGTAACGAATTAGATACCGAAAGACCGCGCTTCCTCAAGGACATGATCCGAGAGGTGCACCTTAAATTAGTTGAAAACTCATTAAGACCGAAAATAAACCTGCTGTTCTCCGGGGGGATTGCCATGGCGGAGCATATGGCCAAGGCAATTGTTTGTGGCGCCGACGGTGTCGCCATTGATAACCCGCTGCTCATTGCCCTTGAGTGCCGATTATGCCCCCAGTGTTTGGAAGGCAAGCCCTGTCCGGTGAAATTGGGCGAGATAGACTCCGAATGGGGCGCTCAGCGGATTATGAACCTGATGGGTGCCTGGCGCAATCAGCTACTAGAAGTTTTGGGGGCGATGGGTATCCGCGAGGTTAGAAGGCTGAGGGGAGAAGTCGGGCGCTCCCTATGGTTTGAAGATTTGGAAAGGGAGTGCTTCAGCCCGATATTCGGCGAAAGGAAAGTAGCCGGGATTAGGTGAGCCATGGAGCCTAGAATGAGACAAATTCAGTTACCCGAGCCTGTCCGGACCCCGTCTCGATTTCGAAACGCCATCGGGAAATATGTTATCAAGAGGAACTCACGCTGTATCTCCTGTGGTCTGTGCGCTGAGCTTTGTCCCTACGGAGTGCATATCAGATACGATAAATACTCAAAGCCCCTGCGGCCCAGAGACTATAAATGCATCGGTTTTAAATGTAAAGAAAACGCTTTTTTCTGCGTTGAGCGGTGTCCGCAGCAGGCCCTGACACTGCGCCTGAACCCGATCCTAGAGACGATGGGCGATTACCGCTGGACCGCCGAGATGTTAATCGGCCACTGGGAGATGGCTGAAACTGGTGATATACCGGTGGCCGACCTAGAGTATAGCGTGGGTAGCTCCGGCGGCGGTTTTGATAAGCTTCGCTTTAAGCCCCCGGATCCAAAAGACTATTTAGATATCGGTGATAAGTACGTTGATACCAGCATTGAGCTAAATAAACGAGGCGACGGGCGACCCGGAAAGACAATATCCATTCCGTGTTACGGTGCCGGTATGTCCTTTGGATCAACCGCCTTACCGGTGATGCTCGGTAGAGCTCGCGCCGCGCAGCGTTTAAATATCCTTTCCTGTACGGGAGAGGGTGGCTATCCCGAGGAACTTGTTCCTTACGCCGATCATGTTATTACTCAAGTGGCCACAGGGCTATTTGGGGTGCGGGAGGAGACAATACTGCGCGCCCCGGTTGTGGAATTTAAGTATGCCCAGGGCGCTAAGCCAGGGTTAGGTGGCCACCTATTGGGTGATAAGGTAACCCCCGAAGTAGCTGCGATACGGGAAACGGTGGTCGGCAGTGCCCTTTTTTCCCCGTTTCCGTTCCACAGTGTCTATTCAGTGGAGGATCATAAGAAACACGTTGATTGGGCAAAGGAGGTAAATCCTAGGGCGTTGATCGCGGTCAAAGTCTCGACCCCATCCGACTCAGACATGGTAGCAGTTGGGAGCTATTATGCCGGAGCTCATATCATCCACTTTGATGGTAGTTATGGGGGTACTGGCGCCGCCCCTGACATTGCCAAGAAGAATATCGCCATGCCCATTGAATATGCCATCCCCAAGGTACACAGGTTCCTGACTGAAGAGGGGGTTAGGGATGAAATCTGCCTCATGGCTAGTGGTGGTATCCGCACTGCCATGGACGTCGCTAAAGTAATTGCCCTGGGAGCGGACGGTGCGATTATCGGCACCTCAGAGCTGGTAGCTTTGGAATGTATCCGCTGCGGTAAGTGTGAGAGTGGCCGTGGCTGTGCCCGTGGTATTGCCACCACAGATCCCGAACTGGGGCACATGGTGGTTGAAGAATGGGCCGAGCAGAGGGTCGTCAATATGTATCTGGCCTGGCGCAAGCAGTGGTGTGAACTCCTGAGGCAATACGGTATGAGGAGCATTCGTGAGCTAGTGGGACGGACTGATCTGCTGGTTCATCTTGACTACTTGGGCGAAGACGAACGGCTAAAATTTGAACCTTCATCGCTGAGCCTAGCAGTGCTTTAGCGAGAATTCAGAGTGGTAAAGCAAGGAAAAGGCAGCGTGGTGAGGTAAAGCTGATATGAAGGATGACAGCTTAAGCAACGTTGGGAGAATTCTGGCCTCTAGGGCAAAGTTGCCACACGGAAACCCACCTTATAGAAAGTTGTCTGATGAGGGGGGGTGCGGGGTAACCGGGTTTATCGCCTCGATTCCAGTGGGTGGCCGCCATATATTCGCGCCTTCAATCCAGATGCACAATCGAGGCAACGGCAAGGGTGGTGGCATTGCCGCGGTAGGCCTATCGGCACGTGAGCTGGGGGTGACCCAAGAGGTCTTAGACACCCACTATCTACTTCAGATTGCCTTGTTGGATCCCAGGTCTCGCTCAGAGGTGGAAGCCTCCAATATCACTCCCTTTCTTGAGGTTCATAAGGCTGAGCGTATTCCTACCTTAGATGATTACCAAGAGGTCGCCGGGCTTGAGGTGAAGCCTCCAGATGTATGGCGCTATTTTGTCAGGGTGAAAAAACACGTACTGGACCAATTCACTGAACAGAATGGACTTCGGGATGTAGACCCCCGCCGAGTTGAAGATGAGTATATCTACCAGAACTCCTTCCGTCTCAATCAGAGCTTCTACGCTTCACAGGGTGAGAAACGAGCCTTTGTTCTGTCACACGGGCGTAACATCATGGTGCTCAAGATAGTTGGCTACGCGGAGCAGGTGGCTAAATACTACCTCCTTGAAGATTTTAAGGCGTACGGCTGGATTGCCCATCAGCGCTACCCTACCAAAGGGAGGGTGTGGCACCCCGGTGGGGCGCACCCTTTCATCGGTTTAGACGAGGCTCTGGTTCACAACGGAGATTTTGCCAACTATCACACAGTCTGCGAATATTTAGGGCAGCATAACATCTTCCCCCAGTTCCTGACGGATACCGAGGTGTCAGTATTGCTCTTCGACCTCTGGCACCGGATTTATGGCTATCCCACGGAGTATATTATCGAGGCAATGGCGCCAACTACCGAGCATGACTTCGATCAGTTGCCGCTTGAAAAACAGCGGATCTATCGATATATCCAGGCGGTGCATATCCCTAGCTCTCCTGATGGTCCCTGGTTCTTTATCATCGCCAGTAATGATCCTTATAAGAAACAATTTCAGCTTATCGGGATCACTGATACCTCCATGCTGCGGCCCCAGGTATTCGCCCTGCAGGAAGGAGGGGTGAAGATTGGCTTAATCTGCTCAGAGAAGCAGGCTATTGATGCCACTCTGAGGAGCCTAGCGGCGGAGGATGGTCGCTTCTGCCCTATCGCCGATAGGTACTGGAATGCTCGGGGTGGGAGCGCTACCGATGGAGGTGCCTTCATTTTCACCGTTACGGATGCTGATCAGGGCGATGGATCAAAACAACTCATCTGTACTAACAAATTTGGTGAAGTCGTGGGGACGCCGGCTAATCAGAAGTATTTTAAATCAAGTAGTAAATCGCTGGCACTAACCGATAAGAGACAAATCACGCAAGCCGTAAAAAGGGGTCTAGCGACTGATGACATCGCTGATTTTAGGGGCTATTGCCGTAGGAGCTTGGCTAGCTGGAGTTATGAATCACTCCGACATCTGTGCGATAGGCTCGTAGCAAAAGCTAGAGAAAGCGATGATCACAAGGCGAAAGCCATCGCAGCCTTGACCTATTTAAACGACTGTCGCTTCTTCACGGGAAACAAAAAGAGAGGCTCGGTGATTCAGATAATACAGGACTACTTAACCAGAATATTTGAGTCTACCCCTAGACTGACGGAAAACTCAGGAAGCATCTATCGCCATATAGACTGGAATACTCGCGAGACGATAAGGGCTCCCCAGGCTAGCGAGCGGATACTGATTTTGAACGGTGGTGCATTCCCGCCGGAGGGACAAGACTGCGACGCTCGCCTAATCTGCCGGGCTTATCAGCTGGGGTGGCACCAGTTTATCGGCTATGGCTATCGGGGGCAGAGGTTTTGCGGTTGTGGTCTAGTAAAGGACTCAGGTGGTGTTAGGATCGACGTCTATGGCAGCTCTGGTGATTATCTGGCCTCCGGGATTGATGGCGTGGAAGTATTCGTCCACGGCAACGCCCAGGATCAGGTGGGACAGATCATGAACCAGGGAAAACTGGTCATTTACGGTGACGTAGGGCAAACCTTCATGTACGGTGCCAAGGGAGGAGAGGTGTTTGTCCTCGGTAATGCCGCCGGGCGGCCGCTGATTAACGCTGTGGGGCGGCCCAGGGTAGTGATTAATGGCTCTTGTCTTGATTACCTAGCGGAATCGTTTATGGCTGGTGACCCGCTCGCTGGTGGTGGCTTTGTCATCGTGAACGGAATTGAGTTTGACGAGGAGGGCAATATAGTTGACCAAACCACGCCATACCCCGGCTCTAACCTCTTTTCCTTAGCCTCGGGGGGCGCTATCTATTTAAGGGACCCCTACCATAGGGTGGTTGATGACCAGCTGAACGGTGGCGAGTTCGTTAGCCTGAGCCGGGCTGACTGGGAGTTAATCCGCCCCTATTTAGAGGAAAACGAGAGGCTTTTTGGTATCTCGGTAGAGGAAGATCTTTTGAGGGTAAATGGGGAGATAAGGAACTATCGAGAGATTTATCGCAAGGTGCAGGCAGTCAAACTCGAGGTTTTGAGCCGGGTAGAACAGGATCGGGAAGATCAAGATAGTTCTGCAGACGATGAGGACGACCTTGTCTTGGAGAAGGTGCCAACATGCTGACCAAGAGGATTATCCCCTGCCTTGATGTGACTCAGGGAAGAGTGGTTAAGGGCACCAGCTTTACCAATCTGCGTGATGCCGGCGACCCGGTAGAGCTAGCTGCTTTTTATTACCGTGAGGGAGCTGACGAGCTGGTGTTTCTGGATATCGGGGCCACACCGGAGGGGCGTGATACCATGGTGGATGTAGTAGAGCGTGTCTCGGAGCAGGTTTTCATTCCTCTTTCCGTGGGTGGTGGACTGCGTAATACGGGAGATATGCGGCGCATACTGGAAGCCGGAGCCGACAAGATAAGCGTAAACACTGCTGCTGTGCAGAGCCCACAACTTATTAGTCAGGGAGCCGAAAAATTTGGCTCGCAGTGTATCGTCGTCGCTATTGATGCCCGGCGACTGGAGGGTAATAGCGAGTCCGGATGGGAGGTCCTAACCCACGGGGGGCGAAGGCCAACCGGGATTGATGCCGTCGGGTGGGCGGAACAGGCAGTATCACTCGGCGCCGGTGAAATACTCCTCACCAGCTGGGATGCTGACGGTCAGCGTAGCGGGTATGACCTGGAGCTGACCCGCACCATTAGCAGTTTGGTTACAGTGCCGGTAATTGCCAGTGGTGGTGCGGGCAATCTTGACCACCTCTATGAGGCGCTGGTCACCGGCCAGGCAGACGCAGTGCTTGCCGCCAGCATCTTTCACTATAGAACCTACTCTATCAGGGAAGCCAAACAGTATCTGCTAGAAAGGGGAGTCCCGGTACGGATCTGAGAATATCTAAGCAGCCGGGTCAGACAAGAGGGGGTTCCAAGTAAGTAGGAGAGCGGTCACACGAAATATGGGTCAAATAGATAAGCCTTGCTCTATGCATAACACCACTCGGAAGGAAGGCATTTCGATAACTAGCCCAAGCCTTGAGAGACTTAGTAAGGCTCATGTTGGTGGGTGGGTAGAATCGATGACTGGTAAGATTGAGATGATGGCACATCAATGTACCTTCGATCCGGTCAAACGGACCGGTAAGGTACCCGCTAGTCTGAATTTGATTCCAAGGGACATGTACCCTCAGGCTGTGAAAGCTATGAAAGAAGCCTTTAAAGCTAAACTCACCATTTCTGACTCAGTTGGGGTAATTCACGGAGAGGCAAGAGTAGGGCAACGACTCGTGCCTAAAAATGTGGTTGGCCTGCTTGCGGTCTCTCACATTATATATATTGGAGCCCTGCTTAAGTGCGGAATCCCGGCGGTTCCTAAGTTCGGAGGTTTGCTCCAGATTCGAGACTACGAACCATTGCGTTTTGTCGACCTTATTGAGTACAGTAGCTCCTCCATTGATCCATCAGAAATATTTCTTAGTTGTCGCATGACCTCGGTTAACAAGGTAGCCAAAGGGGGCAATGGAAAAATACTGGCCAGTTTCTTAGAGGTGCCAGCTTTAACATGGCCTGAAGTGGAATCGGTTCTTCAGATGCTGGTGGCGGGAGGGGTGAGAGGTATCCTAAAACTAGGCGGGGTGGGTGAAGGGATTTGCGAGGTTTCGGTCAGGCCAGACCATTTTGGGATGGTAGTCCTTGACGGGCTGAATCCGGTAGCGGCGTCGGTTGAGGTTGGGGTAGATATCACAACTAGTACTGTTGGTGAAGTTATCGACTTTAGGGAGTTACGGAGTTTCCGGCGTCTCGGAGCCGGTGGAGGTGACAATCGCAGACAGGTGGTGACTGAAATTGTTTAAGGTATTAATACTGGCTGAGGAAAGCGGCCAGATAAGGAAACTGGGGGCAGAGCTGGTCGAGTCCGGCTTCAGCTGCGGGTACTGCTCAAATGGAGATGATTTGGTTGAAAATTTCAACGAGCTGGATACCGATCTAATAATGGTCGTCATTGATGACAAGTCGTTAAGCTGTAAGGAGCTATCTCGTATAAAAGATATTAAGCAGAAGAATAATCTGCCTGCCATTGCCCTCGTATCTCAAGATATGTTGTCCCTTGATTTTGACCACTGCATTGATGATTTCGTGGTCGAACCCTGGGCATTGACTGAAGTGGTGGCTAGAGCCAAAAGGGTCACCGAGCAAAACAAGAAAAGGGACGAAGATGAGATAATCAGGTGTGGTGATCTCGTAATCGACCTCAAGAGATGGGAAGTATCTGTTAGTGGGCGGGTGGTATCTTTAACCTTTAAAGAGTATGAACTACTCAAATTTCTAGCCAGTAATCTCGGCCGAGTTTTCACCCGGGAGTCGCTGCTCAATAGTGTCTGGGGCTACGATTACTATGGCGGCGATAGAACCGTGGATGTCCACATTAGAAGGCTCAGAAGTAAGATTGAAGATGCCACCCATGGCTTCATCAGAACGGTAAGAAACATCGGCTACTGCTTCAGGGAGGATGTGTAGTTTTTGGGTCGGAAGGCAGTGGCCTCCACCTTCGGCTCTTGAATTTGTAACTCAAATTTAACCTCGCTGTAATCTGTTGGAAACATTTGGCTGTTATCCTTAAGGGTGTTAGGGGAATGTAGTTATGCTTCCAAAGATTTGGACATAACGTGATGAATTGAGCACCCGAATTATATGATGAGGGAGTATTAGATGAATTTCGACTCGGGGGATGTGAGTTGGTTACTGGTCTCGTCAGCATTAGTGATGTTGATGGTACCCGGTGTGGCTCTTTTTTACGGTGGACTCGTCAGGAGAAAAAACGTTGTCTCCACAATGATGATGAGTTTTGCTCCTCTGGGTGCTATCGGGCTGCTCTGGGTGCTCTATGGTTATAGTCTGAGCTTTGGCTCAGATCAAGCCGGCTTTATTGGCGGGCTTGACTTTGTGGCACTGAATCACGTTGGGCAGTCATCGTCTTTAGTGTATGCTACCACCGTTCCTCATCTAGCCTTTATGGTTTTTCAGGCAATGTTCGCCGTTATCACCGTGGCCTTAATCAGTGGTGCCGTAATCGGCAGGGTCAAGTTTAGCGCCTTTATGCTGTTTTCTGTCTTATGGTTCACCATCGTCTACTGTCCAGTGGCTCATTGGGTTTGGGGAGATGGGGGCTGGCTCTCACGCTTAGGAGTCTTAGATTTTGCCGGAGGTGCCGTGGTACACATTAACTCTGGCATGTCAGCACTGGCCTTAGCTATGCTTCTGGGTCCTCGGAAAGGCTTCCCTGACGAAGCTATGGAGCCCTCTAATGTACCAATTGTATTGCTCGGGGCAGGCTTGCTCTGGTTTGGCTGGTTCGGGTTTAACGGAGGTAGCGCCTTAACCTCAGGAGGACTAGCGTCGAATGCCTTCGTGGCCACTAATATATCAGCCGCTGCTGCCACTCTTACCTGGATGCTAATAAGCTGGGTTCACAGGCGTCCCACCCTAATAGGGGCAGCTACCGGGGCTGTTGCCGGCTTAGTAGCCGTTACACCGGCGGCAGGGTTTGTATCACCAATCATGGGAATACCAATCGGTGCTGTGGCCGCACTGGTCTGTTACTACTGTATGTCACTAAGAATGCGCCGGCGAATAGACGAATCACTGGATGTTTGGGCGGTACACGGGATGGGGGGTATCTGGGGGGCCTTGGCAACTGGCATTTTCGCCAATGTAGCAGTTAACGACACCGGTATCAGCGGGGCAATTTACGGGAATACAGCGCAAGTCGCTAGGCAAATTGTTGGCATTCTTGCCGTCGGTGGGTATTCGTTTGGAGTTACCCGCCTTCTGGGCACCTTTATCGAACGGACTATTGGATTAAGGGTACGCCAAGATGAAGAAACTGTGGGACTTGATATTTCTCAGCATGGAGAAAGAGCTCACGGAGGAATAGTAACATGAAGAAGATTGAAGCTATAATAAGAGAAGAAAAGCTTGATGCGGTTAGATCGGCACTTGAAAGCCTCAGCTACATGGGGATGACAATCAGTGAGGTGAATGGGAGGGGAAAGGAAGGGGCTCTTGTGCTGCAGTGGCGGGTGGGCGACTACAAAGTACATTTTCAACCGAAGTTGAAGATTGAGGTTGTTATACTGGATGAGGATGTCCCCGAAGTATTAAGAGCAATTGTCGATAATGCCAGGACTGGGGAAAAAGGAGATGGCAAGGTATTTGTCCTCCCCGTTGAAAATGCGGTTAGAGTCAGAACTGGCGATGATGGTGAAGATGCCATCTAAAAGATCACTAAGGAGGCTCTGAAATGGCTGATAAGTCCAGAGAGGAAAGCAAGGAATATGTCCTGAAGACGGCAAAGGAGCACGATGTAAAATTCATCAGGCTGT
>SMTZ1_10002821_pt1 | contig 17438 bp, 19 predicted proteins | sample DeeMarSWOR136_30_FD_25667 | JGI IMG/M metagenome (IMG submission 25667)
CAACTAACTGCTAACAATAAGTCATAAGCAATGAAAAAAATAAATCAAATTTCTCGTCTGTTTTTATTTACTCTGGGAGGAATAATATTAGGATTTGCCTACTATTATTTTATTGGATGCCGATCCGGTAGTTGTCCAATTACTAGTAGTCCTTATATTTCGTCTATTTATGGCGGCATTATCGGATTCGTTTTTGGCTACAATGGGAAAATAAAGATAAAAAAGAAAAATGATATATCTAGGCCTGATAACACTGATGGATAATTTTTTGTACATTATTGTTGGAATTATTTTAATTCTTTTTTTATTAAGAATACTTATAAAAATTCGCGTATGGTCTAGAAGAGGCAAACCCGCCCCGGACGTTGGCGGCCAATTAGGAAGAATGATTCAGAAGGGAGACAAAGTCCTGGCTTATTTTTATAGTCCTACCTGCCGGGCATGTAAAACACAAGAGAAATATTTTCCCATCATCCAGAAACGATTTAATAATATCATTCGAATTAATACTGCCAAAGATCGCGATATTGCTTTGTCATTTGGAGTGATGGGAACACCAACTGTGGTAGTTATTGATAGAGGTGTTATTAAAGATTATTTTGTGGGAATTACTCCATCCAATAAAATTTTAAAATCCTTGAATAGTTAACTTCAGAAATGATTTCTCTTCTCTACTTCTGGATTCCCAGATTGCCGCTTTTCTGAAAAGGTAGCTCAAGATTTTTTACAAGTAGACTGGATATGGAAATATTTAAATTACCATCTATATCATAATTTACCTCATTTGACCCGGTGAATAGCTGATAGGTAGTTTCTCCCATTTGTAAAAAATTTAGTGAAATGGGTAATTTAAGCAGATTTTCACTCTTTCCCTTGAAGATTTGCTGATTATTGTCTTGTCCGCTAGCAACCGGATTTCCATTGAACTTTAAATTGTAATTTAATCCATTCAATTTGAATTCAAAAAAGTTTGGATTTATAATTTGCAGGTAAAGAAGAATTTCTGCTCCAGATAAGTTCAGCTTTTTCAAAGTTATACTGTTTAACTTTATCGGAGGAGCTTTAATTAAAGGTACATTTCCCTTAGTGCTCAATGGCAGGCGAGTCTCTCCAACTATAGGAAGCATAAAATTTAAACCAAAATCAACTTTGTAAGATATACTATCTTCATCTTTTAAAGTCTGATAGGTTTGATAGATATTTTTATAATTCAAAGAGAGAGGAATTTCAAAAATGGTTATTTCATTACTTTTAATTTCCAAGGTATTTTTCTGATTTCCCTTTAAAAAGCTTTGACTATTGAGAAAAAGGTGATAATCAAAACCAGCAAGTGTAATCGATAAATTATTGGGATTTTCAACTTGCAGATCAAAAGTAAGATATATATCAGAAAAATCGAAATCAGTAATCCGGACAGTTTTGACTGATAGTTTCGGATTCTGGATATTGGTCAGCCGTTGAATAGTGGAACAACTGAAAAACAGCCATAATAACATCATAGTGATGATAGGAAGGTATTTCATCAAATTTTTCCTTTATTTTTATTAAGCAGGAAAACCTAAAAAATGAGATGCTCTGATTGCCTATTTAAGAATAACCTGTTGAATACCCATTTATACAACCCTGAAATCTTTAAGGTTTATCCGAAGGAGATAATGATCTAAAATGCTTCTCCTATAGTAATGTATAAACCAGAGGTCTGTTTTCCGAACCCCAAATCGCATCGAACATTCAGTTTTTCTTGAGGATTCATTATCACCCTAACACCCAATCCGGCCGATGGTTTAAATTGGCTAATTTGAAAATTATCCAGCTTATTAGATACATCACCGATTCCCAGAAAGGTGGCCATTCCAAAGCGCCACCAAAGATGGATACGATACTCTGTTTGAAATATAAGCATATTATTATCCCGGTATCGTCCCTCATAGTAACCTCGTAGTAGTCTTGTTCCTCCTAATAATGATAATCTATTAAATGGTGCCTCTCCTGATATAGCGGAAAAATATCCCTGAAATGTTAGTATGTGCGACTTGAAAATAGAATAATATTTCCTCAGATCAATAATCCAGTTCTGAAACTTATAGTCACTCCCCACTATATTATGATATATTCTCCAATCAAGTTGAATAAAACTCCCTTTAGCGGGAAAAAAGACATTATCTCGATTATCATGAAAAAATTGTAATTTTATTGCGGCTATTTTTCCTCCTTCACTTCCCCAGATTTCTCCTGAGCTCAACATCCCGTCCTCTTCATACTTAATAAGTTTATAAGTTTCATACTCATAGCCTATCCCAATATAAAAATATGGGGGAATTCTTTTTAATATAGAGAACTCGAAGCTGAAAAGCCGTGGAGTATAATCCTCCTCATTATCAGCAGGTGTATCATTGCCAATGCCATAAAATTTATCGGGGAATCTTTTAAAGCCTGCATATATATGGTTAAAATAGTTTTGGTTCTTCCAATAAAGGTCTCCTGAAACTTCAAGAATAAACTGTTTGTTCTGGGTAAAAATTATGTCTGGCATGATACTGGAAGGGCGGCTTTTTAAATTGCTGCCGGGTTCTCTGAAATAGATATTCAGTAGAGCACCGCCTGCAAATCGAGTTTCAGGCGTGTAAAAGAAAATAGGGAGAGGGATTATACCAAATCTATCTATATCGGAAGAATCAGTTTCACTCTCGTCAGATTCTGCCATTAAGTTGCAATGAATAATTGATAAAAAAAAAGTGAAAAATAAGATAAATCGATAATAATACATAATTAATATTATTCTTAATTTAAAGCCGTCTGACTCCATCGGATCTTATAAATTAATTGGATATTATCAATTTTTTTTACTAGTATCACTTCTAGAACTCAGATAATATCTATAATTTATAAGATAGATTTGAACCCATTAATTATTAATAGACCACAAGATTTTCAAGGAAGGTATTATGTTTTCTTCTGTGGTGGATCACTAAATCTTCTCCCACCACCTCTACCACCTTTTCTTCGGTTTTCAGGACCAACTCTAGCAGGATGTACATTTAGTAACATTCCTTTTATTTCTTTCCCGTTAAGTGCCTTTATAGCTGCAAGAGCTTGCTTTTTTACAGGCATCTCAATAATCCCGTAAAGAAAAGAATCACCATTTTCGCCAAATCTGAGGATATATATTGAGGTTACATGGCCGAATTTCTCAAATGCATTTTTTAAATCAGCTTCCGTGACATACTTGGACAATTTACCAGCAAAGATTTTCATATTATCATTCTCCTTAAAAGGAATCAATTTGCCTTTTCAGTATGAAGGATAAACATATTTCTGAATGAATTATTGATTGTCTTTTCTCTTTTTAATAAAAATAAGAATTACCTCAATTGATTACAATAATGAAGTTACAAATTGAAATTTTCTATACAGCAGCTTCGATGATTTGAATTAATAACGCAGCCATTTTCTGGGTACTATCTAAAATAACCCTGGATATCAAGATTTGTCAAACCAACTTTTTTCGCATAATTAACGACCTCTAAATACTCAGTTTTAGTGATCCTTCTTGCTATTTCCGGAAAATCATTGGCTTTGTACATGGGTCTATATTGTGACATTATATTCAGATATGTATCTTTGGGTAAATTGGTCGCTATCCATTGGATCACATTCTTGCTACCACTCACATCATTCGGCATAACCAGATGCCGAATCATAAGTCCTCGGTACATCAGCCCATCTTTAGCTGGTTTTGCAATCGCCACCTGACGATGCATTTCCAGAAGTGCTTTCTGGGTATCTTCAACATAGGTATCAGCACCGGAAGAATATTTACTGGCCATGTTATTATCAGAATATTTAAAATCCGGAAGATAAATATCAACCACATTATTCAAGTAGGTTAGTATTTCTAATCTCTCCCATCCGCAGGTATTATAAACCAAGGGTAACCGCAATCCTTTGGTCGCAGCTATATCTAATGCGAGCAATATATGTGGAGAGTAATGAGTTGGTGTGACAATATTGATATTATGGCATCCCATTTTCTGAAGTAATAACATCATTTCTGCCAGTTTTTCTATTGGCTGATTATCACCTGCTCCTCCCTGGCTAATCTCCCAATTGATACAGAAAACGCACCTTAAACCGCAATTTGAAAAGAAAACAGTTCCGGATCCACCTGTTCCTACCAATGGTTGTTCTTCGCCATAATGCGGATGAAAACTAGAAATTTGCAAGTCAGCTGTGGCACCGCAAAAGCCACTCTCACCTGAAATCCTGTTTGCACCGCATTCTCTGGGACAGAGGTTACAATTTCCCATTAAATTCCATAATGCCTTACCCCTTTCCTTTAATTCCCCTGTGCGATGCAATTTTAGATAACCTGCTTCAAAATCAGGATCAATTTTCGCTTTGTTGATATATGAGAATATATTTAGGTTATTCTTAATAGCTGAAACTGCAGTTCCAGGTAGAGAAATTCCTGAAATAAAAAGATAGAAAATTGATCTCAGCCAATTTCGTCTAGTTTGAGTCATTTGCCAATAATGATTTAACCAAGTTTCTTTCTTTCCATAATATACATCCCTCTCCATTTTCAATGGCAAGTTTTGGTATATTTCTGATTTTAGCCAATAATGTTGATTGCATTGCTACTTTTAAAGAGGAATCTCCCACATTAGTGTCAGAAAATGGAGCAAAAGGACAAGGTTCTACATCACCGACTGCATTGATATGGATAAAACCCCTGCCAGCAGACAAACAACCACCAACATTCATCTCATCCCACGGTACAGCAATAAATAAAGCCTTATATTCTTTTCTATATTTTTGAAGGACATCAATAACTTTTTCTCTTTGCGATGGAGTTAAAATCCAGTCTTCAGTTCCCGAAGCAATTGGAGTATATTCCAAATAGAGAAAAAACCTGCATCCCGATTCATTCATTCTCTCTGTGAAATTTCTATTTATCAGGATGTCGAATGTTGATCTTGTTAAGGTTAATGATAAGCCAAAAAAGATCCCATTACTTTTTAAATTATTAAGGATTGAACTTAGTTTTTCATAAATTCCATCCCCGCGGCGTTCATCTGTTTCCTCACTATTACCTTCCAAACTTATTAAAGGTATAACATTCCTTTGTCTTTTCAATAATGATATGAAATTATGATCAATAAGCAGACCATTCGTGAAAATGAGGAAGATTATTTTGGGAAATTCTTTGGTTATATTAAAAAAATCCTGGCGAAGTAACGGTTCTCCACCGGCAATTACGAAAAAAGAGACACCCAAATATTCAGCTTCATCTATAATATCTTTAATTTTATGAATGCTTAATTCCTCAGTAGTTTTAAATGGGATTGCTTTGGCATAACAACCTTTACACTCCAGATTACACTCCTTTGTGATACTAAATATGATAATTGGTGGAACCAAGATGCCTTGTTTTTTCCATCTCGATCGTTTACGAGCTGCTTTGCCTAACCAGGAAAGTGTGCTAATAAATGAAATCGCTTGTCTTGGATTGTAGATTGCAATTCGAAGCGCATCTCTGAAGAAAATCTTCAAGGCGCTGTTCAAGGTAAGAGTTCCGGGGATTTCTCTTTTCATTTCTATCTTTTATTTATTAAAAATAAAGAATTTATTTCGAAAGAGCATTTTCTACGGCCTTCATTAAGGCTTTGCTGGTAGTTGTAGCACCAGTAATGGCACTAACATTAGCGGTCTGTTTTTTAATAATTCTTGGAATCACACCTTCCGCAAAACGGGCATATGCATTTTCTCTATTTTGAACCAATTTAATATCATTTATCTTTTGATACTGAACGGACACTTCCACTTTATATAGGAATCCGCCCAGTTCCATTTCGCCAGGATAAATTCCATCTTTTATTCTACTCATCTCCTGATCATGTACAGGTATACCTCGATATTGTTTCAAGGTAAAATAATTTCCAATCTGAAATAGAAATAGGAGTAAAAAAACAACAATGGAAATGAGAATTACATACTTTCTTTTCATTTTATTTGTTGTTTTTCTGATGCTCCATGGTTTTAAAATGGAAATGAGAAATACTGCTAAAATCAGAATAAAAGAGATGCCTGTGAAAAGGTAACTATGATCTGTCTGAAGCTGATAATCAATGTTACTTCCGGGAATAATTAATCCACCGTCAGACAAAGCTGCCATTCCATTAATAGATTCTCCCCATCCCAACCAAACCAGTGCATAAAGTATAACGAGCCCAACCCATTTTAGCAGAATCCAATAATGTTTAAAAAATCTCCATTTAGTGAGTGTACCATAAATTGCCGCTGTGAATAACAAAGCAATGAAAGAGTAAGTTATAATGATATGAAAGATCTGATAAATTGCATAATCCATTAAAAATGGGGTATCGGGAGTTTTTATACCTTTTTTTAGTAGAATGAGAATCAACATCGAAAAAATACCACCCAGCATGAAGGAGGCCACTATTACATGAATCCATTTCAAATACTTTAGTAAAACTGGATTTAAAAATTTTTCAGAATTTAATATTTTCATAACGTAATTCTTAAACCAACATTCTGTCTTCCCATATATTGATTCTAAAGAAAAATACCTTATTTTGTTAGGAATTTACAGGTAGAATCAAATAATTTTCTTCTAATGGATTTCCGAATATTTTTTGTACAAAAACTTCATGTTTATTTGATAAAAATTATTGAAGCACCATTGAGTATAGGGTAAGGGGGCCTCTATCTGTTCGATAGCATCGATTGACTGTCCTGTTTTGACCATCTGCTGCGTAAGGTTCTCAAGTTTTCTTATATATAATATCATTTGCCGTATATTTTCTTTTGTTCCGACCGGTCCATGCCCTGGTACTACTTTTTCACTATCCATTATTAGAAGTTGTTCTAACCTTTGAATCCATAAGTCAGGATCACCATCGGCAAGGTATGGGTGCATATTAATAAATAAAAGATCACTTGCGAAAAGTATCTTTTCTTGTGGCAGGTAAAGCACAATATCGCTGTTAGTATGGCCTCTTCCCATTGATAATAATTTGGCACTTCGCTGAGAACCATGGATGTGCAGACTATCCTGAAAAATTATATTAGGCAAGGTTGTTTGTAAAATTGGAAAAGACTCGATCATCGCCTCAAAATAACCGATCCACATAGATAATTCCTGCTTTTTTAAGGAATCTTGTTCATTCAGATATTCAGATTTAAGTGTTTTTAATCTTCCTGGAGCATATGATTTTTCATTGGCAATTGTAGCAGGTTCTTCAAGAGAAATAGCCTTTCTAATATCCGCTGTTGCAAGGATGTTTGCTTCCCGGGCAAATACTTGATTTCCCCGGATATGATCATTATGGCTATGACTGTTCACAACCACACGAATTGGGGATAAATCAAGAGCTTCTATTGATGATTTCAGATCAGATGCGGCTAATGGAGAAAGGAAAGTATCAAAAATGAGTGTACGGTCGCCAAGGTCAATAATACCGGCATTACATATTGCCTGTCCGCCAATGCGATGGATAGCGGCATATACGCCATCAGTCAGTTGAATGAGTTCAAAGTGTTTGGATGAAAAGTGCTGGGCTTCCGATTGTCCTAAATATATTGCTACCGTAAGAATGAATATTTTGAATAAGTTTTGCAGTGTAATCGGAATTAAACAAGAAGGATTATATTTTAGTATGGTATCCATTCTTAGCTATCTAAATTTTTTCTATACTGGGTAAATTGTCAGTTATACAGGGGACAGGAAGATTCACTCAATCTTAGTATTGTGAACAGAATTGGCCAAAACAATTCGGTCTTTTCCAGACTTTTTTGCTTTATAAAGGGCTTTATCTGCTAATTCGATTAGCATTTGGGGTTCTATGGTATCTTCCGGAAAATTCGCTATTCCTAAAGATAAACTTACGATTAAATTATCCATTAAGCCATCTAAATTAGGCGACATTTCCTCAACTGCTTTCTTTAATTTTTCACCAACCCCCAAAGCATCTTCTTTCTTAGTTTCCGGGAGCAAGATTAGAAATTCATCACCACCATATCGGATGCAGATGTCACTGCTTCTAGTCATTCTCTGAATAAAGTTACCAACATTTATTAGAATAAGATCTCCTATTGAATGTCCATATTGATCATTTATATCTTTGAAATTATCAATATCAATGAACATGAGTGATAAAGCATGCCGATATCTTTGGGCCCTTTTGAATTCTATGGGAAAATGTTCATTATAGTAACGTCTATTATACAAGCGCGTCAACTCATCTACATAACTTTTCGAATTAAGTAATTCAAATTTTTCCACATTCTGCAAAGCCATTCCAATCTCTATTTGAAGACTGGCAAGAACAGATCGTTCAACTTCAGAAAAACTGTCTTTCAGAATTTTTCGGAGTTTAATAACGCCAATACAATTTCCCTGATTGTCTAAAACAGGCATATAATAAAGTGATCCCTTTATACTCTTTTTCTCAAAGTAATAATAAAACACCTTAAGTTTAAAGACATCAGGAATATAGACTGCTTTTTTTTGGGAAAAAACTTTGCCAACTAATCCTTGATTTATCCGATAAAATATTTCTCGCAATTTCCTTTTGGAAAGTCCCATAGAGTGGGAGACAGTTAGTAGATCAGATTTGGGATTTTTCTGAATAAAGGCATATTCATCCACATTAAAATTTCTTCGGAAAACTTTATCTAGAATTTTTAAGAAATCTTTAACATTGGTAGTAGAATTAATTTTTCGAGTGGAATCGAAGAGTAGATAGTATTCTCTGGCCTGTCTGGCAAGCAGGTTATTTAAATTTTCCACTTCCCGAAATCGATATTCCAAATCGGATAATCTTTTTTCCAGTTCGCTCAAAGAGCGAGGCATTGTTTTCCCATTGTTTGTTTTTTATTAAATTATTATAAATTCCCAGCAAATGCAAGATGGCATTTAAATACAAATATCTGTTTATATATTTACTCAAATAAGTTTTTGATAAAGATAAGACATTAGTACCCATATTAATGAGAGCAATTTTGTTCGAAAATGCTAATCCATTTTGAGATTGACATCTGGAGGGCTATTCTCTAAATTTACTAAGCGTCAGATGGGGCTGTAGCTCAGTTGGGAGAGCGCTAGAATCGCACTCTAGAGGTCAGGGGTTCGACTCCCCTCAGCTCCACGGAATGAGTAATAAGTGATAAGTTATAAGTGAAAAAGGAGATACAAAGCCCATAATGAGAGATGAAAAATATAACGCTTTTTCCTTTTCCCCTTATTATATTTACTACTTCTTAGTTGTCATCTCTTACTTATTACTTATTATGCCAGGTCCCACGCAATAGCGTCGTACCGAATCCCGCCAGGTCCGGAAGGAAGCAACGGTAGGTATCCGACCTATGTGCCGTGGGGTTGCCTGGCATTATTTTAAAAGTATTTCGAGGATATATCCTTATGACATACATTGTGCTGGCCCGTAAATGGCGACCTATGGTATTTGAAGATGTGATCGGGCAGGAACACATCTCTCAGATTCTTATGAATGCCCTTAAAAATAAGCGAGTCGCCCAGGCATACATTTTTGCCGGCCCGCGTGGGGTAGGGAAGACTACCACAGCCCGTCTGCTGGCAAAGGCAGTAAACTGTGAAAACCAACCTGCCATTAATCCCTGTAACGAATGTGCCAACTGTAAGAGTATCACTCAAGGACATAGTTTAGATGTTATTGAAATAGATGGTGCCAGTAATCGTGGTATAGACGAAATAAGGAATTTGAGAGAAAATATTCGCTTTGCTCCGGCTTCCGCACGCTATAAAATTTATATAATTGATGAAGTTCATATGCTGACCAAAGAAGCATTTAATGCACTTCTGAAAACACTTGAAGAACCACCCTCTCACGCCATTTTCATATTCGCTACTACTGAAATCCATAAAGTACCTCTGACCATTTTATCCCGCTGCCAAAGATTTGATTTCAAGCGAATTGCCTTAACTAAAATCGTTGCATTATTGAAAAAAATTGTCCAAGCAGAAAAGGTAAGTATCGAGGATGAAGCTTTACTCCTCATTGGTCGCAAAGCAGACGGAAGCATGAGAGACGCAGAAAGTATCCTGGATCAAATGATTTCGATTGGTGGGGAAAAACTGATTGCAGAACAGATCAGAGAATCACTCGGTCTCATTGATCAGGAAATCTATTTCCAATTTAATAAAATACTCTCAAATAAAGATTCTGCCGAAATTTTGGAATATGCCGCAAAAATTTTTAATTCCGGGCATGATCATATCGACTTTCTACATGGATTACAGGAACACTTCCGAAATCTGCTGCTAACCGCCGCCTTGAAAGATACCAAATTCTTGAATGTTTCTGATCATTATAAATCAAAATATGAATTAGATGCGAAACAATTCAATGTGAAAGATCTGATTCATTATCTCCAAATTTTAATAGATGCGGAACAGCAACTGAAATATAGTGTCTTCCCGGAATTGGATCTGGAAATGCTGTTATTAAAATTGACTCATAAACCTGCTAGTGTCAATTTAGAGGAGATCATTGCGTATCTCGAAAAAATTAAAAACAGCCCCCCTCGGCAAAGTAAAGTAAAAGAATTTAATTCTCCAACGGATATTACCAATTCTGCTACTTTTATAAAAGAGGAAGAATATCCAAAGACTTCAACATCAGAATTAAAGGGAAATCAGGATACGCTAAAAAAATCAGTTAAAGGATTTCAAAATTTTCAAAATACTCTAGACAGTTATAAAAATCTGCATGAATCCAATCTTAAGAATAGAACAGATCAGGAACCAGCCATTGAATTGGATCTGACTGAATTTAAAACAAAGTGGCAGCATATTGTTGATAAAATTCGCACCCAGAAAGTAGCTTTAGCATCATTCCTGGAAGAGGGTATACCATACCAAACCGAGAAATCGAAACTGATCATTGCCTATGATAAAACTGCCAGTTTCCACCGGGAACATGTGGAAAAAAACAGCAAAGTCATCGAAAGAATTCTCTTGGAAGAGTTACAAATACCAGTGAAAATATCTTTTAAGACAATTGATTTTGAAGCAGAGGGTATCGAAAGAAAACCGCGCACACCCGAGGAAATTTTAGAGGATATTAAGAAGAAAGAACCAATTATTCGAAAGATTATCGATGTTTTTGACCTTGATGAATCAATGAATAAGAATATATAATAATTTGAGGTATATGAAAATGAAAGGCGGAATGAACCAGATCTTAAAGCAAGCTCAAAAGATGCAGGAGGAATTAGGTAAAATTCAAGCGGAACTGGCAAATATTAAGGTAGAAGGATCTGCAGGAGGCGGTATGGTGAAGGTAATAGCGAATTGTCAGAATCAAGTTCTAGAAGTCATTATTGATCCGGAAGTCATTAATCCAGATGATAAGGAGATGTTAGAAGATTTAACTGCCGCTGCAGTAAATCAGGCCTTAGAAAATAGCCAGAAACGTACACAAGAGGAAATGAGTAAGGTAACAGGAGGGATGTTGGGTAATTTACCTGGTGGTTTTAAATTTCCAGGACTATAAGCATGACCATAAAATCATTTCCACCTGCAGTTGATGAGTTGATTACCGAATTCAGCCGACTCCCTGGAATTGGGCAAAAAACTGCTACAAGACTGGCTTTCCATGTTCTGGATATGTCAGAAGTTGACGCCAGAAGTCTGGCTAATGCCATTATGAATATCAAACAGAAAGTTCATTTCTGCTCCAACTGCTTTCATATTTCTGAAGAGTCACTTTGCTTCATTTGTAAGGATACCTCCAGAGACCATCAACATATTTGTGTAGTAGAAGATCCTGCCAGCGTGATGATGATTGAAAAGACCAATGAATATAATGGCCTTTATCATGTATTAGGAGGGGTGATTTCTCCCTTAGATGGGGTAGGGCCAGACGATCTTCGTATTAAAGAGCTATTAACGAGATTAGATAAAAACTTAGAGGTTATTCTGGCCTTAAACCCTAGCACGGAAGGCGAAGCTACCAGCATATATCTTACTCGTTTGATAAAGCCCATGGGAATAAAAATTACCAGATTGGCCAGTGGCATACCACTTGGCAGCCATTTAGAATTTATAGATGAACTGACACTTAGTAAAGCACTGAAATCCCGCATTGAGCTGTAACCAATGTTTCCTCTACGCGATACCATACCTTCCCGTTCATTTCCAATCATGACCATTTTGCTCATATGTGTAAATTTATTGATATTTTTTTACGAATTTACACTTGGACCACAAGTAGAGAGTCTGATTAGATCCCTGGGGGTGATTCCTGCCCATTTTAACAATTTTCTCAGTTTAAATCCTTCTGGCTGGCTTCATTTAATTCTGACCCTTTTTTCTTCAGTATTTCTGCATGGCAGTTGGTTTCATGTCATCAGTAACATGTGGTATTTATGGATATTCGGAGATAATATTGAAGATAGAACCGGACATCTACGTTTCCTACTCTTTTACTTGCTGTGTGGTCTGTTGGCTGGTATCGCTCATATTGTTATGAATCCTTTATCGGAAATTCCCACAATCGGTGCCAGTGGAGCAGTAGCCGGAGTAATGGGCGCCTATATTGTGCTTTTTCCTCGTTCAAAGATTACTACTCTTATTTTTTTGGTGATTTTTATACAAATCGTCAGAATTCCGGCAATAATTTTCCTGGGATTCTGGTTTATATTACAATTATTAAGTGGTACTCTATCTCTCGGTATTATTGAAAAAAGTGTTGGAGTGGCTTGGTGGGCGCATATTGGTGGCTTTTTCACCGGGATGGTAATTGTTTTTTTATTTAAAAAGCGTTCTTATTAGGATAAATCTTTATTTTTAAAATAATGTGATAGGCTAAATTTAAAAGATACTCTAAAATAAGCAATTTTGTTATTTAAAAATGAATTATAATCGAAATAAAAAAGTAGCATCTCAACAGATTTATGTCATGCTTTTTTTTTGCACCACAGATGCTTAATTTCATGTTATGAATGAAGATTTAATTCATCGTATCCCAAATGCCCGTTCTATAGCAGTTCTTACCGGTGCTGGAATTTCTGCAGCAAGCGGTGTCCCGACCTTTCGGGGGAGAGATGGATTATGGAAAAATTTTCGTCCCGAGGAACTGGCGAATTTCTCTGCTTTTCATAATAATCCTTTGTTGGTATGGGAATGGTATCTCTGGAGGAGAGATTTAATAGCAAAGGTGAAACCGAATGCCGCTCATTATGCACTAGTGGATCTTGAAAAAATCAGTAAAGATTTCTCGCTTATTACTCAAAATGTAGATAATCTTCATAATCTTGCCGGAAGTCAGAATATTATCGAACTACATGGCAATATTATGCGTAATAAGTGTAGTCAATGTAATAAACCGTATCCTGAGGAGATCAATCTGGAAAAAGGGGTCCCCAGTTGCAACGAATGTGGTGGAACTATACGCCCGGATGTGGTATGGTTCGGTGAATTTCTACCCCAGGATGCAATTCAAAAGGCCTACAATATTGCTCAAAATTCTGAAATCTTTATAATCGTTGGAACTTCGGGAGTAGTGGAGCCTGCTGCCAGCCTCCCGTTTATAGCAAAGCAAAACAGGGCCCTACTCATCGAAATTAATCCGGAGCAGACACCAATTACCGCAATATCCGATCTATTTTTTCAAGATTCTGCTGACAAGGTATTACCCAGGATTATAATGGAAATTCAGTAAATGATTCGAACTAATCCCAAGGTAAATAGTTTAAGTTTTAAATATAAGGTAGAGCGGTTTTTATAGGTCTATTAAACATAAAATTATGAAAAAAAGAAGCATTAACCTCATTTTTTTTGGTTTATTCCTCTTTAACTGCGCCTATTATAATACCTTGTTTAATGCTAAGAAATCATATAATGAAGGTATAAAAATAATACAGAGTGAGCCCGAAAAAGAAAACCATCCCAATGCAGATAAGCATTTTGAGCAAACTATTGAGAAATGTTGGAAATTAATTGAGTTGTATAGCGACAAGAGTAAATATGCAGATGATGCCTTACTTTATATTATTAAAAGTGAATATTATTTAAAAAATTACGGTCAAGCGAAATCACATGTGAATCAATTTATTCTAAAATATCCAGAAAGTGATTTAGCCTTAGAAGCAAATTTATGGTATGGTAAATTATTGATTCAGGACGAAGAGATTGAAGAGGGTAAAGAAAAACTCAACAAAGTCTTAACATTAACAAAAGACAGTAGATTACGGGCTGAGGCTTACTATGAATTAGGAAATTTAGCCTTCATAAATGAAACTTATGGAGAAGCTATTCAGTTTTTTGAAAAGGCATTGGATGAAAAAGTAGATAAACAGTATGCAGCTTTTATCAATTTTAACCTGGGTGAATCATATTTCCATCAGAAACAATATAAAGAAGCAATCAATCAATTTAAAAAAGTAGCAAAATATTCTCCTAGTTTGGATATTGAGTATCGTACAAACTTAAATATGGGTAAAAGTTATGCAGAATTAGGAGAATATGAGAATGCCTTAACCACCTTTCGTAAAATGTTAACGGCCCCGAGATTCAAGAATTTTATTCCGCAAATTAAAACAGAAATTGCTAAAACACAATATATGCGAGGTAATAAGGAGGATGCCATTATCCTTTATAAAGAGGTAGTAAATGAAAAAGTTTCCAATCCAGGAACAGCACTTGCCAGTTTTAGCTTGGGTAAGATTTATGAAAATGAAATTCAAAATTTGGATTCTGCTGTATATTATTACGGTCAGGTAAAGAAATTATATATCAAATTTGATAGTGTCGATATCGCCGAAGAAAAATTCCTTTTTTTATCTGAACTGAAGAAAATAAAAGACAATATAAAAAAAGATAAATATCTTATATTCAAAATAGAAACCGATAGTTATTTCAGAGATTCGCTATATACCACTCAATTTGAAGACTCAATATTAATGGTATATGGTGAAGGCCCCTCTAAAAAAACAAAATATGCAGATCAGCCTATCCAGCCAACTCAAGCAATGTTAGATACCTTTGAAGTAGACACTTCCTCACTTTTATTTAAGCTAAGTATTATCGAACTGGATTCAGTTAGAACCACTCTTTTAGACTCAATTCATGTTTTAGATTCACTGGATTTATTTGATAGTGATACAATGATAGCTTCTATCCAAGACTCTCTAACCGTTATAAATTTTTATATGTACCAAAAAACACCTCGTACAGATGATGATAAAGATAAGGTAGAAAGAAGAAAGCTACCACAGATTAAGGAAGATCTTAAAAATAATCAGTTTCACCTCGCTGAATACTTTTTATTGAATTTAGCAGAATATGATTCTGCTTTGACCTATTACCATAACTTTTTAACAGCTTACCAGGATTCAATTTTGACACCAAAAACTCTTTACTCCTTATATTATATTTATTCCCAAGATCAGTATTATAATGAAGTAAAAAGAGATTCCCTGGAAATGATTATTATGTATGAATATCCTAACTCCCTATTTACCAAAGAATTACAAAAAAAGGAAAACACATTTTTATATGAAAATAGGCCTGATCCTCAAGCAAATAGTGCCGAGTTTATGTTTATGGAAGCTGAACAGCTATACTTTGATGGACAATTAGACAGTGCCATATCTGCTTTTAAAGTTATCGCTGAATTTGATACTTCCCTCATTTGGTCTGCCAAAGCCCAATATACTGTCGCCTGGATTTATGAGAATGATCTACAAAATACTTCGAAGGCCATTCAGGAATATGAATATTTAAAGGAAAATTATCCAAATTCCGAGTTTACTAAAGTTGCTGCAATCAAAATAAAACCCCTTTCGGATACCACCATTCCAGAAGATAGCACAAGTTTTGCCTTAAAAATGGGGCCTGAAATGGATACAACTACAGATACTACTACATCATTGGATAGAAAAACTCAAGCAATAATGACTACAACTGATGATATACTCTCTTCCATACCGATGATTTCCAAAACAAAGGAGTACCGGGAATGGCGTCAAAAGAGAATCCGACAAAACTAATGCAACACGTATCGAAAATGAAACAGAAAATCAATAAAAGTCTTCTCTGTTCTATCATCTTGATAGGGATAATTTTTTTGGCTTGTTCCACTACCAGTACCAGCCGCAGAGTGAATGGTGATATTTCCAGAAGCAGGGATATGCTGGATGAAAACCGTAATGAAGAACATCTTACCATCGGTTATGCTTCTTATTATGCTGAAAAATTCCACGGAAAAAAGACTGCCAGTGGGGAAATTTTTGATATGAATGCCTTAACAGCAGCTCACCGTACTCTTCCGTTCGGTACTGTTTGTCGTATAACCAATCTTGAAAATAATAAATCGGTCGTTATTCGAGTCAATGACCGAGGTCCTTTTGTAGAAGGTAGAATTATTGATCTTTCTAAAAGTGCTGCAGCAGCAATTGATGGAATCGAGGCAGGAGTTATTAAGGTGAGAATCGATGTCCTAAATAAGCCAAAGTAATTCTATTCACCTGTTGATTTTCCAAAGCTGAATAATTAAGTTTATTACAATATTTAATAATTTAACTTATGAGGAGAAGTTTTATGGCAAAACCAGTAGAAGTGACCGATACCAATTTCGAGCAGGAAGTTATAAATTCAGATCGACCTGTAGTGGTCGATCTCTGGGCAATATGGTGTGGTCCCTGTAAAATGATTGCGCCTATCATGGAAGAATTTGCTAATGAGTATGACGGTAAAATTAAATTTGCCAAAGTAGATGTTGATAATAATCCAAACATTGCAGTTAAATTTGGGATCAGAAGTATTCCCACTATATTATTTTTCAAAGAGGGGAAAATTGTAGAACAGGTGATTGGGGCTCTACCAAAATCACATTTTCAGGAGAAAATCAGTAAACTATTATGATTTATTACAGCTTTCTTTAAAAAGGGGAAGGAAAAACTTCCCCTTTTTTGTTTGAACTATAACAACCCCGCACCTAAATGATTAATAAATAAATGAATATGATTGTTACCTTAGTTCCTAAAAAAGTATTGAAATTTGAAATGAGGTGACGACGAATTTTTGGAAAAGGCATCTCCATAGGAATGTTGGTTGTTATAATTATGATACCTTTTTTATTCCAGATACCTTTGACGCACATAAATTGTGTTATTTACCAGTTTAATAATTCATCAAGTAAATCCAAAAGTTGAAATCAATATTTCAATTCTAAATTTTATATTTACCGAATAATATTATTAATCTGAAACAGTAAGCAAAAAAATGTTGAGGATAAAACAAGCTACTTTTATAAAAAGTATCGTACAGTTAAAGGATCGACCTACACCTTTTCTAACGGAATTTGCATTTGCAGGACGATCTAATGTTGGAAAATCATCCCTCATAAACAGTCTAGTAAATCGACATAATTTTG
>SMTZ1_10004696_pt1 | contig 17438 bp, 17 predicted proteins | sample DeeMarSWOR136_30_FD_25667 | JGI IMG/M metagenome (IMG submission 25667)
TAGCGAATGTCTTCATTGGGCTTCTAGGTCTCGAGGGACTTGGTATTCTTGTAATGGTGATTAGCGTTCTAATTGGTGCGATGCTTGGCGGCTTCGGCGGCATGCTGGGTAGAGCTCTCTATGAATTGATAGACGAGTTCCTTCCACCTGAAGGAGTGGAATCTCCTCCGCCAGAACCAGAAGCTCGTGATGACGAAGAAGAAGTCACGGAAGAGTGAACATAACTGTGCTGTGGCACCAGTTGCCACGGCGCTCCCCTTTCTTTATCCGATATATGACTGCAAATGACAGAAGCAAAACACAGCTCGGAAGAGCAATGAGTCCAATGACCAAGATGAACCCTGATTGTGAGATATGAATAATACTTCCTTTGAGTTCCTTCATGAAGATCGAGTCGTTGAGGTATATGATATGCCACTCTCCTGAGTATGGTATCTCTATACTCCAACTTAGCTCTACTAGAGTATGTCTTTCCAGAATTGGAGTTGCGGTTGATTTGTCCTTCCATAGGCTGAAGTTTGCCTCATCCATAAGTAAGAAGTCAATTCCACCTAGCAACCAATTGTCATATTCAGTCTGGTCACCAGGAAAGAGTTCACCTTCATTTAGCAGCTTGAATTCCCCTGATAGGATATCTCCCGCTGCGCAGACTATAGAGAATGATGTCCAAGAATGAGCATATATGACAATGTCATGTGTTGCCAGCGGAGTACTACTAGAAGCTTCATCATGTTCCTCGGCTCTTACACACGTACCAAGACAAAGCAATAGGAGCAAACTGACAATGACCACTCTCTTATTCAATACTCAATCTCCTTTTGTGCCAGTGTATTTGATGGAGTTGCTAGTGGAAAAAGCACTGGGACTGCAATCATAACACCGAGCTATTCTTATCCGTACTCCTTGAAACCTCAACGTCGTCTGCATACTTGGTGTGTTACGACTTAAGAATCGTAGGTATATTGAACTGATGTCCTTGGTTCATAGTCTAGACTTATCTCCCAAAGATTCCCTGTGTGAAAAGGGCCTCATGATGTTTCGTGCACAATATGAGAACGTGTTTGTCAAGAGTGGAATCGTTCATGCGTACTTGTTCTGTATGCTCCTGGCGCTTGTCCTTCAAATCACTGGCTTCTGGATCCTGATGATTCTTGCGGGCACTGTGGGAGGACTCTTCACAAAACGCTTACCACATGCTTTCATCGCGGGATTCCTCGGTGTCGCCGTTGCGTGGTCAATCCTCTTCCTTATCCAGAACACCTTCGCTCAGGCATATGTAGTTGCAGAGTTCTTTGCGACACTAATCGGAATGCCAGAAGCGGGACGATGGATTGTGTCGCTCTCTATACTCCTTGGTGGTTTCTTAGGCGGATCAGGAGGACTAGTCGGACGGGCGATGGTGGAGCTCGCAGAGGAGTTTACGTCGAAGAAGAAACCAACCGAGACTGCAGCTGACGTTGCCGACCATCGTCATACATGATAGGTCTTATATTGTATCGTAGGTGTGCCCTGCCAGAGCATGAACAAGAGAGGTCTTCAGCATGCACAGAGAATTGACAAAGGGAGTCTATTACGTCGGCGTCGATGACCATCATACATCGTTGTTTGAGAATCTCTGGCCCATTCCCTTCGGAGTCTCCTACAACAGCTATCTCATAGTTGATGAGAAGGTTGCTCTGATTGAAACAGTGAAGAATCTCTTCACTCGTGAATGGATTGATAACATCAGAGAAGTCATTGACCCCTCGAAGATTGACTACATAATCCTCAACCATATGGAACCAGACCATACTGGTTCATTGCCGGAGATAGCCAAGATTGCCAAGAACGCTACAATCCTTCTTACTCCCAGGGCTGAACCGATGTGTGACTCCTTCTTCGACGTGAAACTGAAGAAACAGACGGTAGAGGACCTTGAAGAAATCTCTCTGGGCAAGAAGGCACTGAAGTTTGTGCATGCGCAGTTTCTTCACTGGCCCGAAACCATGATGACGTACCTGGTTGAGGATGAAGTTCTCTTCTCATGTGATGCGTTTGGTTCCTATGGAGCATTGAACGGCAAGCATTTCGATGATGAAGTGGACATGAGGCTCTTTGAGAAGGAGAGCAAACGCTACCTCTCTACCATCATAACTTCATACTTCAGATTCGTCCAGCGAGCCATCCAGAAGGTTAGGGATTCGGGCCTAAGATTGAAGATGATTGCACCAAGCCATGGCCCCATCTACAGAAAGGACCCGATGTGGATCATAGATCACTACGACACGTTCAGCAGTCCTGAGCTGGAGAAGTATGTGACAATAGTGTTTGGATCTATGTACGGATACAATTTGAGGCTCGCACACACTCTGAAGAAAGAACTCCAGGAACTGGGAGTTGAGGTGAAAATACACAACATATCCTACAGCGACATGAGCCAAGTAATCACAGACTCGGTCCGCGCAGGAGTGTTGATTATCGGGACTCCAACCTACGATGCATATCCATTCCCAAAGATCTGGGCGTTTGTGAACGAGATGATTGGCAAACGATTCCCGAACAGGCCGATAGGTCTCTTTGGAACATATGGCTGGGGAGGTGGAGGAGTAAAGAAGCTTCGAGCCCAGCTTGAGGACTCGAAGTTTGAAGTACTCGACCCTGTAGTAAGATGCCGAGCCCGACCCACAGAAGAGGAAGAGCAGGCCATCAAGGAACTGGCTGCTAAGATTGCGGGAATTCTCAAGTAGGATGATGACCGGCGACCCGGTCACTGTTGAACCTGTGGCTATAGCATCCTTAAAAAGCAACAAGAATAACCCACTGACAGTTGTTCAATCAACGCTCAGTGACTAATAGTCATCAGGAGAGAACGACGGAGGAGAAACGAATGAATCTCAAGGGAACCAAGACTGAGAAGAATCTGTTGACTTCTTTCGCAGGCGAGAGTCAGGCTCGCAACAGGTATACGTTGGCAGCCAAGACAGCCAAGAACGAGGGCTATGCTCACATCGCTGCAGTCTTCCTAGAGACTGCAGGACACGAGAAGGAGCATGCTGAGAGGTTCTTCAAGTTTCTGAAACAAGGCGGAGCGACAGAGGCAATCAAGGTCGAGTGGGAATTCCCCACCAGCGGCTCGTACGAAAGCACTGAGGAGAATCTTAGGCATGCTGCGGCTGGTGAGAAGTACGAATACACCGAGATGTATCCTGGATTCGCCAAGATTGCCGAGGAAGAGGGCTTCAAGGACATTGCCCATGCCTGGATGATGATTGCCCATGCCGAGTCCTGGCATCACAGGCGGTACATCGCCCTGGCTGAGCAGATAGCAGACGGTTCGATATTCAAGAAGAGTGAGAAGGTCGAGTGGCGCTGCGACAACTGTGGGTATATCCACGAAGGAACAAGTCCGCCTGAGAAGTGTCCAGCCTGCCAGCACGAGAAGGGCTACTTCATGTTGCATTTCCGCGAGTATTGATCAAGTCGCCTTGGCCCTCATGGAGGTCGAGGCCTCTCTCTTTTTTGAGTACCAATTCATAGCACGTAGTCGGAAGAAGATGTGAGAGAGCGGAGCCGGCAGTGCTGTCGTTGGGGGTAAGGGTGTGTTTTCTAAGTGTTGGGGGGAGGATAGAGAGTTTGTTTAGAACAAATCCCTGCTGGCCCCGCTGGTAAGTCATCGGTAGCTATGATTAAAGTAAGTGAGTAACACACGGTCTTGGGCGCGCAACCCTAAATCCTGTTCATCTTGGCTATTTACACTCCCACAGAAGACACACCCTGGGACCACAACAGAAAGTGGTTTGATGGCATCTCGGACTATCCTAAGTGCGCAGGGCTCCCCTGACGTTCTCCAACCCCAAACAGTCTACGAATACGGCCCTGGTTTTCTCCCTTCGGGACCTTGGAACACTGAAATCGGCCCCGGTTTTCTCCCTTCCGGCCCGTGGAGTATCGGTCCCGGATTTCTCCCAAGTGGCCCTTGGTGAGATAAGCGCTCTTGAGTGGCTTATATAGTCACTCAAGGCCCACCTTTTTTTTGGTGCCGAGCGGACAGGTGAGTCAATTCCAGACTCTGCGACCTTCCAGGGCTAGACCCACCGCGACGGTTATGCAAAGCGTACACAGCCGTGGGGGCGGAGAACTCAAGTCCTCCCGAACCCATAGGAACGCCGACACGAGAAGCCATATCTTATGCGGCGTCTGCGGAGCATGCGAGGGAGAACACTGAGCGAAGATGAAGGAAGAGAGCGAAAGATTCCCTTAATCAGACTCTCTAGTCTTATAGGCTGGATCAGAGTTTCAAGAGCAGACATCCTCTTGTTCGTCTTTGCAGCTGTCGCTACCCTGTTATCATGCGCTCACTATATTGGCATTCTGCTTACCTGGACAGACGTTGGTTTTACTCTGGACGATTCGTGGATCCATCTGCAGTTTGCAAGAACAATCTTTGAGGGTCGTCCGTGGGAGTATTCCGCGGGAGTCCCAAGCGCTGGTGCAACCAGTCCCTTGTGGGCAATCACTCTATCATCGGTATTCCTCTTCACCCAAGATGGGACTGGGGTGGTCATCGGCACCTACGTAATAGCCATCCTCTTCTACGTTGGGAGCTCATTTCTTGTAGGACACCTGACCAACAGCTATACGGGCCATGGAATCTGGGGCTATCCCGCGATTGTTGGTTTCTTACTTGTGCCTAGGAATACCTGGCTCATGCTCTCGGGTATGGAGCTCCCAATCTTCATGTTCACGATCCTACTCGCCGTGACATTTCTTGAGAGAGATGGATCGAAGAATGACATTCTGATGGGTATTGCTTGCGGACTGGTCTATCTCTCTAGACCTGAGGGGCTTCTTGTTGTTGCATTCTGCTACGTACTTCGTATCACCAGGATATGGGAGTCCGGAGCGCTCGATAGAGAGAGAGCCCCACATATCATGGTCATGTTGATGGCTTCGGTGCTTGTGGTCTTGCCCTGGGTCCTGCATTGCTTGTCAATCAACGGAACACCATTGCCTGACACTTTCTTTGCGAAGGTGCATGGGCCGACCCAATGGGATATTGACGTCTGGAACTTCTGGTGGAACGTGTGGTTGATAGATCTACCCTTCATCATCGCGGGGATTGCTGGTGGAGCGTATCTGTTGGCAAAGGGGAGAACAGGTAGCAGCGTACTGTGGGCTTTCGCAGTTGGACTGATTACACTCTACAGACTCAACATGCCAATGCAGGCCCTCATAAACAATGCTAGATATCTAGTTCCAGTCTTCAACATACTCCAGATACTAACTACTGCAGCGATAGGGGTCATGGCCGAAGGGCTCGCAGCAACGATAGAGCGACCCGAGCATAAACGTGAGATAAGAGTGCTAGGCGTACTTCTGGTGTTGGTTCTCGTTATTCCCTCAACAGTGGGATATGTCGAACAGGCCGACATTTACGGCAACTCGGTCAAAAACATCAATGAACAGCAAGTGGTCATCGGAAGGTGGCTGGCGGAGAACACACCAGAGAATGCCACATTAGCTATGATAGATGCCGGGGGAATAGCGTTCTTCAGCAACAGAACGACGATCGACCTCGTAGGACTGACCACACCCGACATGGTCCATTTGAACATGACACCACGAGAGAAGCTCATCTACATTCGAGACCGAAATTGCAGCTACATTGTGACTTTCAATGCTTGGTTCTGGCCCTGGTCAAACGAGCTTCATCAAGGCTGGGAGGTTCTTTTCACGGTGTATCTACCGGACAACATCATCTCCGGGGCTGACATGAAATCCGTGTACTTCATAGACTGGGCTCTAACAGATCTTGCCCCATGAAGAGTGCGGACGTCGTCAACGGCCCGATGGAACCTACTGTAGCCATTCTACAGTTGTATAGGTTTCACGCGCTCGACGCCTAGAAAGAGCCTACTCCTAAGCTTTATGAAGTATTATGCGGGTTATAAAGCCCAAAATCGTCACGCATGACAGCATAAACGTCTTTTCTGTCATTACGACGTCCATGACTCTTGTTTCCTACTCACATATGACACAATACTCGCCCACTCCAACGCACGCGAATTCATCAACTCATCTGAAAAGGCAGTCAAGTCGTCCAATGAGGAGTCTAGAATTGTCCGGGAAATGGGGGCGTTGGGAGCCACCGCTTTGGTCAAAATGACTCGGCCGTATTCTGAAGGAATCATCGCGAAATATCACATTCAGGCGAAGTCGCTACCCCTGACATCAGACGATTCTTTCTTCACCGGCTGTGAGAGTGCCCAACAACATTCCTCTCTGAGATCGGGTCAGGGTGCCTCCTTGGGAAAGGCTCTCGGACCAAAGCCATGGTTGAACATCCCTTGGCATGTGAAACACTAGTATGTTCCTATTCTCGGCTCAACCTCTATTGGTGAAACCCTCGCAAAGTCATCAGGTCTGTACCAAGGATTCGTAAGCGCGAGCACAGTGCCAATCGACGAAACTGCAAGGAAGACGTCGGGAATAAAGAAGTACTGTGTCGCCATCAATGGCACACGTAGCACTTGGCTGACAAGTCCGAAAAGACCGGCGATAACCATCAAATCACTTCTGACTTCCTTTAGTCTACCGGTCTTCCAAGTTACAGTGAAGGTGACAAGCATGCCTACTCCCACAGCCAAGAGCATTGGGATTAGTACACTCATCGCCATTACCTCATTAGGTGATAAGAAGGTAATCGCGAACCACGATGCAGCGAACAGAAACTCAATCCTCAAATGATGTTTCTGAATCCGAGGGGCCCATATTTGGAGAAGCGCTCCGAGGACCGGAATACACGCGCCGGATATCACAATGGCTCTTATCCTGAAGAGCGTCAGTGTCATCTCGGCGAAGCCTAAGTTAACCAGCGTAAGTATGAACATGTTGATTGACTGGGCCAAAAAGGAGATTCCGAATACTAAGGGGAGGTCAGTATAGAGACGTGCGCTCTGTCGATACCAGACTCTAAACAAGTATGCGGACAGAATGGACGATAAGATTACTGTGACGAGCACAGATAATAGGACCATATCGATTTGGAACTGCATTGTCTATTCACCACCAATGTTTGTCAGGAATGAGAGTCTGCTCAACAAGGAGGACCATTTGGACTCCAGTTGATACATTCTGTATCGGATTACAAAGAGTAACAGGATACATAGAAGGAACATCGCGAGAGTCAACGAGAGAGCCATAATCGTCGGATTTGCGAAAGCAAGATCTGGCCCTTGCATCAGGGGCTCAGGTCCGATCTTGAAGCCTTCGCTCATGAAGTTGATAATCGTGTGAATCGTGATGGGGCCGACGAGCGTAATGCCAGAGCTGAATCTCTCGTAGTAGAGTCCAAATAGCACTCCTAGCAGGGCGGTGAAGAACATCATTCCAATGAGTTGGCCTACCAAGACCTGTTCCTCGAAACCGTTGACTATCGGCCAGAAGACATGCCATACTCCGAAGACCGTCGCAGAAATCAGAATGGCGTGGTTTGTTGAGAACTTGGTCTTTAGGCCATTCTGTAATAGACCTCGGAAGAGAGTTTCCTCAAAGACGGCATTCACGAAGAAGAATAACAGCATGTATGTGACTAGTTCCCCGTAGACCATATGGACTTCAATAGTGAATGAGGGGTCAAAGAGAACAGAGTATAGGATTACACCCCCAGCATCTGCGAAGAAGTAGAAACCAAAGCCTACTATTATTCCTAGAACGATCTGGCTCTTGAGTTGGCCTTGGCTAAGGCCGAGTATTGAGCCAATCTCAGCTCTCCTGGACCTCCAGAAGTATGCCAATGTTATGAGAAGAGGGAAGAGCTTGGAAGGCATCACGTTAAGCCAAGTGTCGCCAAGACCTAGAAGGAAGATGTCTACAATCCTCCACACAACTCCGACGAAGAGCATGAGTGCGGCTACTTGAAGTAGGCTAGGGCGCGGCGCGGCAGTCTTGTTTTTCGATGAATCTATGGCTTTGCCTTGGGTTGCAGCAATCGTCAAGATAGAGACCTCATCTGTTGTACCACTCTGCCATCCACTTAGTAGCAATTTAAGGCCCTAGAACTAATGATTCGTGACTAGTCAATCTCGAAGATGGTGGACCTCATTTCAGACACGTCAATCTTTTGAGAGAGTAGTGTGCGGAGTTTCAGTGCGACCTTCCTGTTGCCTAGGGCAATCCCCCCGACCACAACATTGTCCTTGATCACAGCCTTATAGTAGGTGCCCTCTTCGCGATTCACTGAAACTATCTGGTCGAATTCTGGCGACTCAACGTGCACCATACCAATCGATGTGAGGTCTATGCCAGCAACTTGAAGGGTGTTGGACGCAACGATACTCCCGAATCTGGAACTCCCGAATTCAACCATGTTCTGAGCGGCTGTCTTGGCGGTAGAAAGAGCCCAAGGAATTATACCGAACCAAGTGCGATTCCATTCCGCACAGTCTCCGGCTGCAAATATGCCTTTTGCTGAAGTCTGCATGAAGTCATCGACGACGATGCCACGGTCAACAGACAAGTTAGACCTTCTAGCAAGTTCCACGTTAGAACGCACACCAGTAGCTACGACGATTAGGTCTCCTTCAACAACGTCACCCGCTGTAGACTTCACCCCAGTAGCAAGTTCCTCTCCTGTCATCCCAGTACATGTGAACCCCAGAAGAGTCTCGACTTTCATCCTATTGAGATGTCGGATGAGAATCTCACTGGCACCTCCATCCAGTTGGATGGGAAGGAGTCTGTCGATGTTGGTCACGACGATTGGCTCCCCACCAATCTGCTTGATAGCGACAGCGAGCTCGATGCCGAGAATTCCTCCTCCAACTATGATTTCTCTTCTTGCCCCCTTGACCGCTTTGCGAATGTCGACGGCATCATCGAGGGTTCTAAGCACGTGCACGTTCCTCTTGTCCATTCCTTCGAAGGGCGGGACAAATGGATAGGAACCCACTGCGATGAGGAGAGAGTCGTAGCCGGAGAATGCGCCAGAGGGTGTTGACAGGGCCTTGATGCCTGCATCTATGTGAGTGACGGGAGTTGACAGATGAAGATTCGCGTTGAGTTTCTCATACCAGTCTGGGCCGTATCGAATGACTTCTTGGAGACCACGGGAACCGCCAACGTAGTCCATTAGATTTGGCTTGGGATAGTAGGAATGTCGTTCATCCGAGAAGACGTCAATTTCAATGTCCGAATCTAAGCTCCTAATCTCGCGAATCGCCGCGGTACCTGCCACGCCGTTTCCGATAATCGCAATCTTGGCCATCGTAATCGCTCTGAAGGCGTTCTGATGAGGGCTATATGAATCTGACCATGAATTGATATTCTCGCATATATCGAGTGGCTAAGTTTCTTCATCTTGACCGCAACTTATCTAAGAGATGCTCTAGTCCATCCCGAACATGTACATCCAAGTACTCCTCTTTGACCTTCACCATACGCTGACCGATCTCAAGGAGAGTCTCCCCTCGCTCTTCAGAAAGGTTTCAGAAGAACATGGAGTAGATCTATCGAGTTTCAGTGACAACGAAATCAATGAAGCCTTCCAGAAAGCAATTCCATGGTTTGAAGAATATCAGGTAGGTGAGAATGTTCCGCCTTCATGGGGCCAGCGTTCAGAGGATTGGGTACAAGCAGATAGGCTTGTTTTTGAAACCCTTGGATTTCGAAACTTGTCAGATAGCCTACTAGTCAGCATAGAGGAGAGATGGAAGTATTCTACGAGGGACACTGAATACGAGTTCTTTCCTGATGACTCGATCAAGGCCTTGCATGAGCTTCATCAGAGGGGCTACAAACTGGGTGTCTGTACACGGCGGCACGACGACCCCAAAGGGCTCATTTCAAGGAACGGCCTCCAGGACATCTTCAGAGTGGTTGAATGGTCTGGGGTCCCAGGATATGCAAAGCCCAGTGCCTACACACTTCTGAGAGCCTCTCAAAGCTTGGGAGTGAATCCGAGGCACTGTGCCTTCGTTGGCAACTATGTAGAGGCGGACATGAAGGCCGCGCTGAGAGCAGAGATGTTGCCTGTCTTATTGACTTGGGTCACTCCTTGGGAAGGTAAGAAGGCTCCAGACGGAGTGATTGTGCTGGAGTCGCCACTTGATCTCTTGAGTGTCTTTGAAGGACCAGAGAAGACTGTCAAAATGCCATCCTAGTCTTGCGTTTGCGTTCTCTCAGGAACCCTCACCTTCGTATTCAATAACGGGATTCTCTTGACAAGGACTTTCGAGATCCACCGTTTGAAAGAGAACAGAAGTCGAATTGGGAGAACGGCCAATCCAAAGAAGACTCGAACAATCTTGTTCCGAATAGTGGCCCTTTCGGGGTAGCCGATGTAGGACAGAGTGTGGTCCCTCAGTATATCCTCCAGAACTGTCGCCAAGGCCTCCTTTGCTAGAGCAGACAACTCCAGATTGCGGAAAACGTCGCTCTCACTGAACTCTTTCTTCTCAAGAACACTTCTCCACTTGAGGAACTTGGCCTTCTCGAGAATATCGGTCAGACTGTAGAGGAGCTCGCCCAGATATGGATGAAGTTCTCGCTGAGCTTCAGTAGGAGTAGGCTCAGCACGTATCTCATCATATAGTGCCCGGACAACTTTGATTTGTTTCGCCGGGGGTCTGAACCAGAGGACATACAGAAGGCCTTCAACTCGGCGCAGAGTCACTGTGACACGCGTTTCTATGTGATCCGGAATCTGGTCGAGTACGACTTCTCTTGCCTGGTTGAGAGTTCCGCCCTTGAGTTGGGTCCAAACACGCTCGAGCTCAATGACAGCATTAGCATATCTATAGAAACGAAAGTCAAGCGACTCTTCGATGTCTTTCCAATCTAGGACATCGATTCGCTTCATAGAGAATGACATGTCCCCTCCTGCAATCCCCCACAGGCGTCGTGCCAGCCATGGCACCATGGCTCTTTCTGCCGGGGTCTCGATTCGAAGGGCATGGTCGCCGGGCTGTGCAACCAAAGAGCATGAATCGAGTGCCTTCTCAACACTCTCAAGAGAGGAGAGGTCAACCGGAAACATATCTATAGCACCATGTCCACTTGTTGACCAGCAGAGTATCTGTCCAGTATCCGTATCACGCTCGATGATGATTCGTTCCTTGTCTCCCAGATGATCGAACTTGTCAGTAAAACCCTTGGAGTATGCCATTACGGCGTAGACAACGTAACGCTCCTTGTTGGGAACGAGCCCTGGTATTCTGATTACTAATCCTACGGCGTCTAGTGGTTCTCCATTCGAAAGCCACGCCCCAGCGGTTTGGGACCACTCCCATCTATCTCCGAGCTCATAGAACACATCTCTGAGCCCCCGCAAGTCTTCGGCCTCTCTAGCCTTCTTCAGAGTCTTCCGTTCCCAGGCCTTGTACTCATCAAGCATCTTTTGCATACTCTGTCTTTCTAGCTCAAGCCACTGTTCCTCTATCTTCAGCTTGACCTTCATAGAGTATGCACTACCCTTCCGTAGAATTGGAACCCTTATGTATATCGCGGGATGTTTTAGGCCCGATTAACATCAGAATCCGTGAATGCTAGTCTGAACTCAAGAGAGCGAGTATAGATTCGATTGCCTTGGCGAGGGCAAAGGTCGCTTTCTCCTGTTCGGAGGGACTCTTGACTAGTGTAGCCGGGTCCTGTATATTTGGACTCCCTCTTGTGTTCAAGAGGGCGATCTTATGCCCCGTAGGTGCCGATTCCCTTGTTATACTCCATTCAAGGTCGTCCATGAGCTCGAGGCCGTTCAGCGAATCAAGCGTACCAGGGTCATTGCGGACAGAGAATAGCATCTCGATGCGTTCATTCTGAGTCGGCGAGAATCCTACGGAATATGCAATGATGGAGTCGGCTTCTTCCAGAGAGCGTCCAAGTAGATAGGCTCCCACATCCGCTAGGACTCGAGTATGGTTCTTCGACCTCCACTTCAGGAACGGTAGGGAGAAGGAGCCTGAAGCTGCTGTCTGAATAGCCGACAATCTTGAACATACAAGATACTCCAGATGATCCAGGTCTTCGGTGAACGAGCCCGAGGGTTCGCACTGATAGCCATTGTAGTAGCAAATGGCAGACAGACCAGCTAAGACGAGGACGGGGCTCACGCAAAGGAAGGGAATGCTGCCAATCAATACAGCTGCCGCGGTTGAGATTGCTGACCAGACTATTACGACAAACCAAGCGAGGTCGAGAACGTCATCCGTCTTCTGTTGTACACCCTCCAGCTCAAGTTGAAGACTCTGAAACAGACTAGTTATCTCGTCAACATCTGACTCCTCTTCAAGATTGTTCCAATCACCGCCAAGCTCGAAGGGATCCAAGAATGTTAGTTTCCGCCTCGACTTCATGCCAATCTTCTGATAGTATCGTGTAGATACCAAGCCTACTCCAATCTGGATTGGGAGCATCAGGAGGGCCAGAGAGAACCCCTCAAGTGCCTCGCAGTATGAAACAAGGAAAGCCCCGTATGACACGAAGAGGATTGCGCTGCCAATGAACACCTGCATCTGGAACAGTCTGACCCTCTTCCAGTTCAGCAACAGGTACCGTGTCTTCAAGCTCCTCGCTCCACGGGTTTCAGAGATGGACTCGGCCCATTGACCTGCTGTGCCATAAAGCCTTGGTGATTCAAGAAGGTTTGTCGAGAGAATGCCATTCAGTCTATGAAGAAGATGTCTCCTTGATTCTCCTTTGCAGCGACACGAATATGCATATCGTTCTCCAGGACGTGACTTGCATCGGCTATCTTGACGACGCAGATTGATTCTTGCTCAATGGCGGCGGAGGAGAACTGACTCAGAGGACCTCCAAACTCGGATAAGACTGCTGAAACACTCTTGAAGAGACTGTTCAACACTTCCGGGTTCTCTGTGACATATTCATTCAGATCGCCGCCAAGAACTGCTATATCATCTGACGCCCATTCGCGGTCAAAATCCTCAGGGTTACACAGAATGAACACGTGACCAGAGAAGTCCCCGTCTTCTCCGACGGACTCTCCTCGAAGTATTGGGAAGAGGGGAAACTCCTTGGAGCTAGTTTCCTCTGTGGGCATTTTCTAACATCTCCGACTCTACCTACGAGCCTATTGACAGCCCTTCACAAAGGTAGGCCTTTAACGTTTCGGACAGTCTTCAGAGAACTACATAGTTGGACGAAGTCAGTAGCTCACCCACCCTCAATCTAATAACGGGATTGTGTACCACGCAAACACGGTCGTGAAATTGACAGTATATGAGTTTGAGAACAGAGTTCCAGTGATAGGGGAGAACACCTACGTCAGCCATTCTGCATCAGTGATAGGTAAGGTCACGATCGGAAAGGAGTGCTACATAGCACCAGGTGCAGTCGTCAAGGGAGACTACGGAGAGATCCGAATAGGTGATGGGTGCAGCGTTCAAGACAATGTTATTGTTCACGCAAGACCAGATGAGATCACGATCATTGGCAGCAACGTGACTCTGGGCCATGGATGCATAGTGCACAATGCCACAATAGAGGACGAAGCAGTCGTGGGAATGGGAGCTATTGTATCAGACTACACGGTCGTGGGTGAGTGGGCGATAATAGGTGAGGGGGCTGTTGTGCGACAGCATTTTGAGGTTCCTGCTGAGAAGATCGCAGTGGGAGTCCCAGCGAAGGTAATCGGTGACGTGAAAGCTCATCACAAAGAAGAACTGAGCAGGTTCAAGGGAATATACAGAGACTTAGCGATCAGATATCCTACTGGATTGAAGAAGATACGTGACTAGCAGAAAAGCGAAGATGCATCGTACCCTCTTCTCTTCTAGGTCAGTCTTATCATTGTGTCTCTGTTGAACCGTTTGACAGCAAGAACCATGGTCACTGCCATTATAGCAATGGCCATCAGAATGGTGGCCATGTATGTCGTCCAGACTAGTGATTGATCGAGTCCCGCTCCGATGAAGAACGATGGCACAATCATTGGAATGATGAGAACTAGAGCCACCAACATGCTCACCTGGTAGGCCTCGTATACTCGGCTCACTCTTCCACTGATTAGAATCATGAGTGATACCACAGCCAAAATCATCGCTGGCCCTGCTAGTGAAATGAAGATTATACCTGGAACATCGGGCAGAAGAGTGAATGGACGACCGAGTGACATGAGAATCACATTTTCGGCCACGATTGACACTGCGGTTCCCCCAAACAGCATGATGCCGCTCGGAATGAAGGAAGCCAGTAGCTTGCCCAGGAGCAATTGTCCATCCGTCAACGGGGTCGCTAGAAGCGGCTCTAGGGTATTTTGCTCTTTTTCACCCACGAAGGAATTTGCTGATATCATTGATGCTGGAATCACGGAGAAGAGAGCAAGCATCGTTGACACCATCGGAGCCATGAAGAGCATCAACATATCATAATCAGGTCCTGGAGGAAGCAGTAGAACTGTACTCACAACGGTGGCAACCACCATAATGGGGCCGAGAGACCCTAGACCCAGTATACCAAACTTCACGAAACGAAGAGCCATTGCAGCCTTGAAGTCGGCCATGGCGACCACCCAGGATCTATTGCGAGCCATTACGAGGCACCTCCTTTGATGACCTCAAGGTAGAGGTCTTCAAGAGTGGCCTCTTCTTCAGCAAACTCAACGATTTTGACACCTGCATCCAGAAGAGTTCGCATTAGTCGCGAGTTGTTCTCAATGGGGTCAGTAATCACCACAAGAAGTGAATCCACTTCGGACTGAACTGACTCGACATAGTCTGCTGACTTCACTACTGATTCCGCCTCACTCAGGTCCCCGGCAACTCTAATCCTATACTCTTGTTGAGCCTGTAGTTTCTCTCGTAGCTCAGCAGTCTTCCCAGTGAGCAGAATCCTACCTTCGTCAATGATTGCGATCCTATCGCATATCCGCTGGACTTCGGCTAGATTGTGACTGTTGATGAAGAAAGTCTGGCCGGATTTCTGCGAGAGACTCAGTATGAGTTCTCTGACTCTTTTTGCAGCCACAGGGTCCAGCGCCGCGGTCGGTTCATCCAGAAGGAGCACTTTGGGTCCATGCAAGAGAGCTCGACAGAGTGCAAGCCTCTGTCTGTTGCCAGTACTCAACTCTCCCGCCTTGTCGTCTTTTCGTTCCCACAACTCCATGAACTCCAACAGTTCCTGAATACGGCCAGGCAAATCCTCCTCGGAAACTCCATAGAGTCTTCCGAAGTACTCGAGATTCCCGTAGGCGCTCATGGCAGGGTAGAGTGTGTGGTTTGCCTCTTCCGGCAATACACCAGTGACCTCTCTCACCTTCACTGGCGCCTGCAGGATATCGAAGTCCGCGACCTCCGCCGTACCTTCCACAGGTTTGAGAAGAGTGCATAGGAGCCGCACAGTTGTACTCTTACCCGCACCATTTGGCCCTAATAGACCAAAGATGGAACCTTCAGGAACATTCAGTTCCATGTGGTCAACGGCAACAATCTGATCAAAGTTCTTTGTTAACCCTAGTATTCTTACTTCAACACTCTCCTCCAAGGCAGCCTCATCCTGAGCAGGTTGTTTACAGAATAGCTCTCTCTGTCGCTAGAGCTGTCTGCTTGAGCAGTAGGGCATCAATGTGCGTATTAAGGTCATTGGATGAAGCTGACTTCTTCCTCTACCCAATCATCTTCTCGATAACAGCAGTGGAAGTGTCCCGGATTCCGGGAATCTTATGGATCCTGTTTACGGTTATTTCATAGAGAGCTTCAAGGCTCTCAACTTCTAGAAGCACGACGATGTCGTAGACTCCGGTTGTGACTGCAACTCGTGTCGCTTCGTTGATTGATTTGAGCTGCTCCACGACTCTGTCCGTGTTTCCAATCTCAATCTCCATCAGGACATATGCCCTTATTGTGTCAGTCAATTCTTTTATCCTCCATTGTCACAGGAAACCTACCTGTAGTCCTTTAGTATAACCAACGTTTGAATCATCTCAACCTCGGGAATTGCTTGGACCTTCTTCAGTATTCCAGTTCGCGTCTTGCTTAGGCTTCGACTCTTTATGCTAAGCAGATAGTCCTGCGAGCCAGCCAGAGCCGCGGCCGTTTCGACCCCTCTTATGTCGTAGAGTTCCGGCAATATATCTCCCGTCTGCGGTCGGACCTTAATGAGTACGAGCGAACGTACGTCTGCCGCCTGCAACGCAACGACACCAATCAGAATCAGACCGACACCGAATATCTTGAGAATCCACAGGAACATATCGTAAGTGACAGAACCGAATGCTCCAGGCATTACTAGATTCCCGATGACCGTAGTTGGAATGCCAAGTATGACAGAAACTGCGGCGAGTGAGTTCACTACCGCCATAGTTCCTCTGCCCAGCGCCCTTACGTACATGACCAGGCTCAAGAAAGTGGCGACCGAAGAAGCCACCATGATCCACAGTAATGACGAGAAAGTTTCAGACATCAGTAACCAGCTAGAATCCTCTAGGAAAAAGAAGGACATGAAGCTGAAGAAGCCGTTCAAGAACAAGAGCGTCCAGAGGCGCATGTTAAGAGAGTCGACTCGAAGCCCAGGACTCATCTCGAATCGTTTTGTCACCCGTTGATAGTATGTGTATAATGCAGATGAGATGTTCATTGGGCCAACTACAACGATAAGAGTGAGCAGGTCGAATCCGCCCGGTGTCACGCCAATAAGCAGGACTCCTATGACGACTGAGGTGATGCTCTGAATCTCTACGATAGTCGGCGTGTCCTTTTCTGCTAGAAGGTCACCAATGAGTAGGTAGACAATCACAAGTTGCCCGTAGGGTAGTACGACTGAGGCGTCTGTCGCACCAGCCAAGAAGTAGTAGAAGAAGGTAGACAGTCCAGCAAATGCTCCCGATGCCAAGAGGTAGAGCATGGGTCGTCTAGGAAGAACTCTGAGTCTTCCAAAGTCGGGGTCCAGGGAATAGCCAAACGTTCTTCGACTGCCAGACGAGGCTCTTCGAGGAAGGCTTAGAACACTAACAAGCAGAACCGTTACCAGAAGGCTTGTCCATTGTGACATGAAACCGAAAGCAAGTGGATCAGCTATGAGTGTATTGAGAGCAGCAACGTCAAGCGTGACCGAGATTGAGCGCATCACGCCTGAACCAATCGCTAGGGAATAGAAGACTGTCACGACTGAACGGCGCCCTACGGGGCGCTCACTCACACTACTCATCTGCCCACCTCACTCAGTACTGAACAACTACCCATTTGAGATGACTAATCAGGAGCTTCTCCTCACAAAGATACTTTTCCATGGCTAGCTCATCTGTGGCAGGCTACTCAGCTGCCTTTTTTTCAGCGGAAGGTTCATTCTCGTGAGTTGATTCAACGACCTGAGGCTCCTCTGACTGATCTTCTGGGACCTCATCTGAGGCTTTCTCGTCGGGGCGGGCTTCCCTATCCCGGCTTCTCTTAGATTGCTTCTTGTCATCCGCAACGCCACGTTGGGCGAGAATGAACTCATCGAATGTC
>SMTZ1_10006068_pt1 | contig 17437 bp, 17 predicted proteins | sample DeeMarSWOR136_30_FD_25667 | JGI IMG/M metagenome (IMG submission 25667)
AAAGCGTTTTTATCAAGGTTTCTTGACCAAACAGCCTCAAAGATTAGTCAAGGTTTCTTGACTAAACAAAATTCAGCATTAGTCAAGCGCACGCGTTAGAAGTTCATATTTTTATAATTTTTCTATAACTGTAGAGTTAAATAAAATACTCTTTCAAACCCGCGTACATCTCATCAAGCAAAAGCTTCATTCAGCACACCTTTTTGGTGTTAATCTCGACTAGTCACATATTAGCTTTGTTCAATTCAGTCTATGAGGAGCAAAGCGAAAGACGCAGGGTTTTTCTCGAACGGAAATTTAGCTTTGATGCCGGCGTTCTTTGCCGTTGCTTGAACGTTAAAACCCACAGCTTCTTCTGAATACCTCACCTTTGTCGGGTAGACGCAAGAGGCTCCATTCAAAGTACATGTTTCACACAACTGGCAATGCCCTGAGACTAAACCTACCGCTAAGGGGTAGCCTTTGCTCATAGCCGACTTTTAGAGGTCAAGCATTGCCGAAAGCATTTTTGGTTTGTCTTCCTTCCATGTAGCCTAGAACTCCTGCATTTTGACTTTGATGTCGTTTGGAATTGTGGGGTCGTTTTCAGCCTTTGAAAGATGCTTCGCTAACTTTGGATCAGCTTTTGCTCGAGATTCATACTTCATGAACAACGCGTAACGGTACTCGCTGACGATCTTTCCGAATTCCTCAGCCGTGGGCGTGTATAGCGGGCAAGCCAGCGTCTCCCCATAGTTGGGGCAGCCGATTTTGTATTTAAGCACAATTCGGTCCTCTACAACGACTTTGTCAGCCGTGATAATCTTTGCATCCACAGTACCCCTTTCAGAGCCAGCTTTCTAAGAAAATCAAATTTTTCAAATCCTATCTGAGACAACATCAGCTTTCACCGTCTTCTTGCTTGAAGTTTACAATTGATATAAACATTTAGCAACAGCATGCCAAAAGCTATGCTTTTGCATTCTATGAATAGTAACGGCTAATGCACAAAATAGAAAGCGCCAAGTTCGCGTACGCTAGTTTATGAAGCGCAAAAATAATATACACTGTCAGAAAATCATTCTGAATGAGGTGTCGTTCACATAAAAAGCAAGATAAGTAGTATAGGATACGTCAACAAAATCCGAGACAACATACTCAGCATCAGACGGAAAAACCTTGCACTCTTATATGACACCCTGAAAGCCGCTGACTGCGTCGTCTGCGCAGGGTCCGGCAGGTCACTTTATTCGCTAAATGCGGCTATGAGCCAAATAGCCCTCAGTCAAGTAGGTTGGAGAAACAAAGTGGTGTTAACGCCAGATGACCCTGGGTTTCCAGGCAAAAGCATGTACGATGCTGCTAGAGACCTTGAACGCCACTACAAGAAGACTTTGCTATTAATTAATTCTGGAAGCGGTTATTCAGATGACCCGTTAGTGATGGCCCAGGACTTGGCACGGTACATTGAAGAAAAGAAAACCTCCAAGTTCACAATGGGACTTCTAACTTCTGCTTTGGAATCACCGTTAGCTCAAATTACCCGTCAATATGGACATGTGGTTCATATTAAAGGGCGAGGGAGACTCAAACCCTCCTTCGAGTACAGCGAGACGGGCATGATGGGCGACGTTTTCGAGTTGGGCACTCTTCTGCTTATGTGTATGATGATAGAAGCTATTTTCAGAAACCTAGAAGTAGAAGACGTGTATAAACTCTGCAAAGAGGAATTCGAAAAAATAGGTGCCATGATAGATGCTAACGTGAAGTCAGAAACCTACACGCAACTTGTTGACCTGCTTGAAAAGCGAACCAACGTGTTCCTAGGCGGAAAAGGCACCGCAAACCAAATTGCCAATATGACAGCCATCAGGCTTTTCCATATTAAAAGTTTCTTAGGCGACAACGTGTACGTTACCAGAGGCGTTAACACTCCTCACCCGAGGGCTGGAGACCTTGAAATTCTATTATCTTATACTGGGGAAACCAAACTCGTTGTCATTTGGGCGGATGTTATGAAAAAGTTTAACGGTACTGTGCTGGCGATAACTGGTTCACCAGATTCAACCTTAGCTAAGAAAGCGGACGTGAAAATAATCTTGGAAGAAGAAGTAAAGCCTAGCACACCACGACGGTTTTACACCAGAGCAGCTTACGTTTTAAGTCCCTTACCTGTTAAGTTAGCTGAAAGATTGGGTCAAAGGGGACTGAAGCTACCCGAGTACATAATCAGCTGGTACCACTCCGTTACGCAATAAATGATTAAGCGAGAAAAAGCGGGTTGCATATGAATCCAATACAAGCGATAATACTAGGTTTCATCCAAGGCGTGACAGAATGGCTTCCCATTTCCAGTACGGGTCACCTCAGAATAGCGGAACAGCTCTTAGGTTTAACCTTGCCACTGCTCTTTGACATAACATTGCATGTGGGAACGCTTGTAATTGTTTTGTTTTTTTTCCGAAAAGACGTCAAGCTGGTCCTTGCCTCACTTTTAAATGGAGACTTCAAATCGGAAAACGGAAAATTACTTCCTCTAATCATTGTCGGTACGGTACCCACTGCCATAATCGGCATGGTCTTCAGTAACACGATAGAAACATATTTCAGCAGCTATCTACCGATAGCAGCCGCCTTAATCACCTGCGGCTTGGTGCTTTACTTTTCAAAAACTGGGAGCGAACGAAAGGAGAACATAACGTACATGGTAGCCTTGGCTATAGGCACTGCTCAGGGTATAGCCTTGATTCCAGGAATATCACGAAGCGGATTAACAATCGCCATAGCGCTTTTGCTTGGAGTGAGACGTGATAACGCCTTCAAGTTTTCCTTTTTGCTTTCTGTTCCGGCGGTAATTGGAGCTTTAGGCTTGACCCTGTACGAGCAGCATGAAATGCTAACACTTGTAGGCGTTAGTTGGACGGAAATTCTCGTCGGCGTCGCCGTATCGCTGGTTATCAGCTATTTTGCGTTGAAACTCCTGTGGAAGGCACTGGCAGGCAAGAAATTCTACCTGTTCGCGTTCTACTGCTGGCTCATCGGTGCAGTTCTAATAGCGCTAAGCCTCATCGGCTTCTAGCCATAAAGGCTTGCCTGAAAGAAAACCTGTTAAGAACTCAGCAAACTCTTGGTTGCCCCTGTAGACATCAACCACTTCACTGTTAACCAGAATTTCAAGTTTTTCCCGAAATGCTTTTGCCATCAGCGTCGCCACGCCTACGTTTCTGCCGCCATCCCCAAGTTTTTCCCTTAGAAGCTCAACAATACTGCTGAAACTGCGCCGTAGCTCCGCCACCCACTTGCCATCTTCAAGGTAAGGTCCAGAAATCACGCCCTCCTTACTGGCGTATTTGGAGAGGAAGTTTTCGCATTCCTTTTCCCGGTTAAGCGGCGGACCCAAATGTTTCTTAACGGTTGGCAGAACATGCTGTTCAAGCTCGAAGGCAAATACGCTAAGCGTATTTTCGTTGCTCCAAACCCCGTCTCTGAGGACGTTGAAGTCGTTAAGTTCAGCCAGTTTCCGCAGAGCACGCTGCGTTTTGTACAGTTGTCCCCATAAAACGTCGGGAACAGCTTCTATGTTTCCAAGCGTCAGGAATATGAGGGAGGCGCCACGGCTTCCTAAGTTGTTCTTGAGGGCTTCAGAGGTTAAGGCAGTTATTTTCGGCGGAAAAAAGAATTTTGCGTTTGGCGTTTTGAGGTAAGCTCTAGCTGCGGCGACAACCGTGTAAAGTTTCTGTGGTTGGACAGCGGAAGCCACGTTTCTGGCTTTGTCCACAGGGTCAACTATGACTAGGGATTCTGGAAATCGACGTTTAAGCTCTTTTGCCCTGCCTACGTAGTAGCTCTCAATGTCTATGGCTATTCGTTGCGTGTATCCGGCAAATGCGCTTAGCGTTGCGATGAAGGATTTATGATGTAGGATTAAGAGTTCGCAGAGGTAGCCGCTAATGCCACCTGTTTTTATTTCAGCTCCGTAGGCTTTGATGCCTTGCAGGAACCTCTTAAGCAAGCGCACTTCGCCGCGTAAGCTTTCGTTCAGGCGTTTCTTCACGTAGTCTGTGTGAAAGGGCGTTCTGTCGGTAGCGCTCAACCACTCGTTGCGTTTTACATCATAACAGGGCACGATGTTCAATCTGACACCGTCGATGAACGCTTCCAAGTATGGGTGTTCTGCGAACCTCTCGACCTGCTTGGCGCCTTCAGTGGCTTTTCGCGCGATTTTGAGGCTGATTTCGCCGAGAGACCTGCGAGGTATGCTAGTTGGCAGGCGCATGAACACGTCGATTTCGGGTTCTTCCTTTAGCCACGTGTCTTTCGCAACTGAGCCTTCAATTCTTACCTTGGCTTCGACACCTTGCTCTTTGAGGGCAAGCGCTACTTTCCGCTGTAATTCCTCAGCCAATGCCGCTATTTTCGCTCTTTCCGCTTTTGTAGGCGTGATTTTCTTCAAGATTTCTTCATTTACCACTTTTAGTTTCTGCATGGCTGATACCTTATGTTTGTGGGCAGACCTCTTTAAGCGTTGAGTAAACTGGTCCTCTAGGCGTTAAGTCGCTCTTCTTGAGGCGGAGGCAATTTGCGTTGATTGTGCCGAACTCGTAATTTGCGTTTTCAGTGATGAACTTTGCAAGCTGCTGCTTTTTTCTTCCTGAGCGGACGCGAGCAATTGTCAAGTGGGGACCAAAACCCTTGGAGTCTGGGGTAAAGCCTAAACCGCGCAGGCGTGATTCCAGCTGGCTGAATATATTTTTCAATTGATCTGTGCCCATGGTTATTCCTGTCCAGATGACTCTTGAGCAGTTTAGGTTGGGGAAGGCGCCTAAACCTTTAATTTGGACGGTGAAAGGAGTGAACTGGAGCTTTTTCATTTCGTCAAAAATCTTTTCAGCCATCACTGACGTGATATTTCCGAGAAAGCGGATGGTGATGTGTATGTTTTGTGGTTCTACGAGTTTCAAGTCCGCGCCCGTCTGAAACAGTTGGCGTTGTACGGTGACGAGCCTTTTCAAAACCGTGTCGTTTTCGATGTCGAAGGCTAAGAAGCTTCTTATGGACTCAGACATTTCGGTTTCCTCGGATACTTTTTACATTTTCCTTTCATAAATGCTTTTTAGCAACCAAGCTGGCGATTTCTTTCGCGCCAAATTTCCTCCTTTCTCTTAAACATCTATTAGTAAGTGGTGTTTTAGGTCCATGTTAATGTCTAAACAAGTTTAGGGTTTTGCTTAAGGCTTATTAGACTACTGGCAGAATATTATTTTTGGGAGGCAGTTTGTTTTGGGAGAGGAGATTGAAGATAAGGAGAAAGTAAACTCTCTGGAAATAGAGAAAAAAAGTTCAAAAGAACCAGTCGAGGTCCAGCCTGATGTGTGCGAGACGCCTTCGCCGCCGGCAGGTCCAGTTCCAATACCTTATCCGAATACCGATAGCGCTTCAAATAAGGAAAGCGTTGGAGATGAAACAGGCACAAGCGATGATAAATCCGAAATAGGATTTTTGAAAGAGCTAGCAAGAACCAAGGTTTTTGGGGTTCCTTTATGGATATGGGGTTTGTTAGTTGTTTCTATTATAGTTGCTTTGTGGATTGTGTCTTCAAATTCGCCACATCCGATTGGACCAATGGAATAGCATAGTGAACTAAAGGATACAAACTTGGCAAAAACCCTTTTTAATTTTAAATGTTGTTATTGTAAGAATTAAAAAGGGTGCGCTATGAACGCTGAGAAACTTGTTGTTGGTTTAGCTGGTATGCCGGGGTCTGGAAAGTCTCTGGTGGTGGAGACCGCTGTGGAGATGGGTTACGGCGTGGTTGTTATGGGTGATGTGATACGAGAGGAGACGCAGAAGCGCGGGTTGGAGCTGAATCCCAAAAATATTGGGCAGGTGATGCTTGAGTTGAGGAAGAAGGACGGAGTCAGCGTGGTGGCTGACAGGTGCATTCCGAAGATAGAACAGCAGGAGAGTGAGAAGGTGATTGTGGACGGCTTGAGAAGCTTGAGTGAAGTTGACGCGTTTAGGAAGCGTTTTCCCAATTTTAGCCTTATGGCGGTTTATGCTTCGCCGGAAACGAGGTTTAATCGTATCTATCGGCGGCAACGGAGTGACGACCCAGATGGTTGGGAGCTTTTCAATGAGAGAGACCTGCGCGAGCTTGGTGTTGGTTTGGGAGATGTGATTGCGATGGCTGAGTATCTTATTATTAACGAGAATAACAAAGGTAAACGTAATACGAAAGTTGCTGCAAGAAAATTTATGCGGAGAATTGAGAGGAAATGGATGCAATAGCAATTTGCGTTAAGACTGAAGTTAACTTCACGGAGGATGAAGAGAAGGTCAAGAGGGCTGTGACAAACATATTTGATAACATGTCCATTGAGTTTAAGCCGTTCTTTAAGGGCAGTGTGCTGGTTGCTGAGGCTGAGGGGCAGGCAGCGCTTGCTAAGTTTCGTCGTTTGCTTAGTTTGGATCGCATTCGGGATGCTGCTAGAAAAGTGTTTTTTGGAGGATTTAGAGGGAAGATTATCCGTTTTTGTCTTAACAAGCAGGTGGCGTTTGCTGGCCATGTTTCCTTCTGTGAGGAGGTAGCGGAGTCTCCGTTGGGTCCGCTGAGGGTTACGATTGAATGCGAAGACCCGCGGTTGCTTATTGATTGGCTTGCATCGAGGAGGGCTTAGTTGGGAGGGAGATGTTTGTCTGGAAAGGCTGGGGTAAGTGAACGGGGTGCAGTTTTGTTGGGTGATTCGGTGGCTTGTGACGCGTTTGATGCGGATAGACCTTTGCGTGTAGTTACTCATGCCCATGCGGATCATTTGGTTGGTTTGAGGCGGAGTTTGAAGAGTGGTAAAAAGGTTTTGATGACCGCAGCAACAAGGGACCTTATTGGGGTTGTGAATGGCTCGCTGCTGCTTGATGATAATTCGGTGGAGCTTTTTGATTACGGGGAGACATTTGAGTATGCTGACGAACGGGTTACGCTTGCTAAGGCGGATCACATTTTGGGTGCTGCTCAAGTAGTAGTTGACGATGCAGATGGCAACAAAGTGGCTTATACTGGAGACTTTAGGGTTGACGGCACAGAGCCTTTGGTGGATTGTGATGCTCTTGTTGTAGAGGCAACTTACGGAAATCCCTCGTTTAGGCGTTCCTTTAAGGTGGATGTTAGGGAGCTTCTTGTTTCCATGGTTGAGAAGAAGCTGAGACATGGTGCGGTTTACGTTTTTGGGTATCATGGTAAGTTGCAGGAGGTTATGCAGATTCTGCATCGCGCTGACGTTTGTGTGCCTTTTGTTATGCCTGAGAGAGTTTTCCGTATTTCCAAAGTGTGCGAGCAACATGGGATGCGGTTGGGTTGTTTGGCGCTTTCGACTGAGAAGGAGGGGCGGGAGTTGCTGGATGGGAACTTGCCGTGTGTTGCGTTTTATCACATGAACTCACGCAAGAACGTTGGTTTGGTGGATAGCTCGCGCATTTGCGTTAGCGGGTGGGAGTTTAATTCACCTTGTAGGCAGATTGGTGAGCGGGAGCATTTGGTGGCGTTGAGTGATCATTCGGATTTTAACGGTTTGATTGAGTACGTTAAGCGGTGTAACCCTAAGCGGGTGGTTACGGATAATTATCGTGTTAGTCATGGGGTTGCGTTGGCTAGGGAGATAAGCAAGCGTTTGGGTATTCCTGCTGTTGCGATGCCGCGGTAATTTTTTTTGGGTTTTTTGTTTGTGTTTATATATTGAACAATTATGTTTAGTAAATATTACGAGCGCGCGCGGCAATTATTTGCGCCCAACCATTAAAGTGAAAGCTATCCAAGATTCAATCTCTAGAACCTTCGTTCAAGTAGTGTATTCAGCAGTTTAATCTACTCCCTTTCTTTTTGCTATGCTTCCTTTTTGTTTTGTGACTTTATCGAGTCTAATCCTTTTTTCATCAACAAGAAATCCTTTTTTCTTTGAAAATGAAGAAGCCCAAATGTTGTTATTTGAGGCCTCACAAATTAGATAAAGATTGAACTTCAGAAAGAGTTTTTATGTCTTCTATGTACTTAGACATTGGTGAAATGTACAATGGTTAAGCAATCTATGATTTCAGGTTTCTATAAACTCAATCCAAAAGAACGCTTAACCTTCGTAAAAGAGTTTGCAGGTTTATCCGACGAAGAATGCACTTTGCTACAAAACACTGGCTCGTTGCCTTTGGAAGCGGCTGACCGCATGATAGAAAACGTGGTGGGCGCGTTTCCCCTGCCGCTGGGCGTTGGCGTCAATTTCCTCATCAACAACCGCGACTACCTGATTCCCATGGCTATTGAGGAGCCGTCTGTGGTGGCGGCAGCCAGCTACGCCGCGAAAATGGTGCGCAAAGGTGGAGGCTTCCACACCAGCAGCACGCCGCCAGTGATGATAGGGCAGATACAAGTGGTTGGCATTGAAAACCCTGAAGCTGCCAAACAGCGCGTTCTAGCAGTTAAGCATAAAATCCTGGATGAAGCCAACGCCCAAGATCCAGTGTTAGCATCCGTGGGTGGCGGAGCAAAAGACCTCGACGCAAAAGTAATCAGCACCACAGTCGGACATATGCTGATAGTGGAGTTGTATGTGGACTGCCGCGACGCTATGGGCGCGAACGCGGTTAACACCATGGCTGAAGCCGTAGCGCCACTGATAGAGCGCATAACCAGCGGGCACGTTTACCTGCGGATAATCAGCAACCTAGCCACCAAACGCTTAGCCCGAGCTTGGTGCATAGTCCCTAAAGCAGCAGTCGGCGGCGAAGCAGTCGTAGACGGCATAGTGAACGCTTCGGCGTTTGCAGCCGCAGACCCTTATCGCGCTGCCACGCACAACAAGGGTGCCATGAACGGAATAATCGCTGTTATTCTCGCCACGGGCAACGACCACCGCGCCATCGAAGCGGGAGCACACGCCTACGCCGCACTAAAAGGCAAATACACTATACTGTCCACATGGAAAAAGACCGAGAACGGCGACCTCAAAGGCACAATTGAGTTGCCCATGGCTGTGGGGCTAATAGGTGGCGCCGTGCGCACGCATCCCATAGCCAAAATCGCCATAAAAATTCTAGGCGTGAAAACAGCTAACGAGTTCGCAGAAGTACTGGTGGCTGTGGGCTTAGCCCAGAATCTCGCGGCACTGCGAGCGTTAGCCCATGAAGGCATCCAACGTGGCCACATGTCACTCCACGCCAGAAACATCGCCGTGGCAGCCGGTGCTACTGGAAAGCTAATAAACATGGTGGCTGAACAGATGATCAAAGAACGGAAAATCCGCATGGACCGAGCCAAAGAACTGATCAAGGAACTAAGTTCTTAACTGAAAACGACATGCTTATGGCTCTATACAGAATCCCAACAACCACTTCAGTTTTCTTGAGTTTCTATATATAAGAGGCTATAGATTTGTGAGAGCATTAGAGCCGCGTAGCTTCTAGGTTATTTTGAAACTATTTAAAAGGGAGCAAGTAATTTTTCCGAGCAGAATAGCGCAAGTTCTTCAGAGATGCCTGCCAAAAGCCTTAAGCTAGCAAAGCTGGAGATATCTCCCTCAAAACCCCACTTTTTTAGGAATTTTCCAAGGTTCTCAAAGTTCACGTGAGCTTGTTCTTGTTTCATATTCTTCTGGTATTAGCTCTGAACTTGAAGTAAGAAGTCTTATAATGTCTGCAACTATTTCTCGTAATTCGACTTGAATTTCATAAATTTTGATATATATCTCTTCTTAACCACTTCTAATTCCACCAAAAATGGTTTTAAGAAATCCTCTTTTGCCAATCCGCTTTCAGCAACATTTTCTATTGCGCTTTCATAGGTTTCAACGTCTTTTAAATCTACGATTGCCATCAAAAACTCTTCGAGTTCAGAGGCTATTTTTCGCTCAGTATTTTCTTCTAATGTTGGCCTTTGCTTGGTTCAGATGCCATAAAACCTCTTTTTTCTTTCTTTGGGAAACAAAGTAGTAAAAAAGGGAAAAACGGTGCAGGAGAAACAGAGTGGAGATGCCACCAAAAGCCTTAAGTGTGGCAGGCATTCTAAACTGTGTTAGTTTAATGAATAAGGTGTTGAATTAGTTTGGCTGTTGAAGGTTTTTTCGAAAACAAAAGACAACCAGTAGAAGCCAAAGTCGGCGAGTTAACCCCGCAATCAAGAGCGGTTAACGTCACGGCAAAAGTGGTTTCGAAAAGCGAAATCCGAGACATTCCAATGGGAAGAGACGGATCTGCACACAAAGTCTGTGACGCACTAGTAGGCGACGAAACAGGCAGCATCTACCTGACTCTCTGGGACGACAACATCGAAAAAGTAAACGTAGAAGACACCGTACGCATAGAAAACGGCTACGTAACACTATTCAAAGGCAATATGCGCCTAAACATCGGCAAATACGGAAAAATGACCATCGCAGAAGAACCGTTAGAAGGCGAAGTAAACACTGAAAACAACGTTTCCAGCAAGACATACGATCAACCACGAAGACCGTTCAGACGCGGTGGCAGCAGATACGGCGGTAGCAGATACGGCGGCAGAGACAGACGCGGTGGCGGCGGATACAGACCCAGATATTAGCTTTCTAGCTTCGAAGCTTAGAGTCATCCTTTTTTTCGTTTTTCTATAATTAATGGTTTAGTTTGTTATATTGCAGAACTATTTTGCTCGGAACAGTCTATACCCCCCTTATATAAAGGTTGAAACAGTAAGTTAACTGCTGGTTGTTTGTGAACCTTGACTGAACCTTCTTATTTGAAATACGGTTTGATTAGGGCTATGGGTCCTATTAGTAGCGCTCTTGCTCATTAAAAAAAGTTTAGTTATGCCCGTGAGTTAGCTTGCTGGATTATTCATTCTTGCCGTTTCTTTAGAAGTTCAATGAGTTTTGGCATCAACTTGCAACCGCGATCTAAAACGCCCAAACTCCCGTCTTCACAGTTTCTTTCAGAGAATTTGCCAACCCTTTCGCCAGTTATTTTACCGCCTGAAACAAGCACGGGCACTGGAGTGTCACTGTGCACCTTCAAAGCACAAGGTGTTGCATGATCACAAGTTACACAGAGTATATGTTCTTTCAGAGAAATTTCCTGAAGTAGTGGTCCGAAGAAGTGTTTGTCGATGGCAGAGATTATTTTGGTTTTTCTGTAGCAATTGCCGTCGTGACCAGGCTCATCTGGACCTTTAAGATGAATGTAAAAGCAATCATAATTCGGAATTATATTCAGCAGTTTCTTTACTCTGATTTCATAGTCTCTTTCAAGGTCGCCTGAGGGTGGAGGCAGAAGAGTTGCCTGCATCCCAGCCAGGTGGGCTATGCCGCTTTCCGCTTGCATATCCGCAAGGGCGGCAAATTTCACGTTATACCGCTCGTTGATGTTAAAGAACTTCGGCAATTGGCTTCCTGCATCCCTTGTGAGGATGCAATTAGCTTTTAGTTTGCCTTCCGCAACACGTTTCCTATTTACTGGGTGGTTTTCCCAGACCTTATGAGTCTTCTCAATAAACTCATTCACGAGATTCGCCGCGTTCCGCGCTTCTTCTGTATTCTCCAATGGCTCACTCTTTTTAAGAACCATCTCCGCGTCGGGTGTGGCTACGCCTATGCCATTCACATAAGAGTAAGCGGGGTCGCTGTTCGTTATATTGCCGGAAAGGCAGTTTGCTTTGCTCTTAAAAACAAGAACTGCACGGTGACCCAGCGTGCTCCTGAATTCAAATGTTGCAGGGCAGGATTCCAGTGTTATTTTTTCGTTGACGGCTTCACTTAGCGTTGCGGCTTCTTCAGAGGTAAGTGTCCTTTTCACTCTGCGGTCGATTATTTCTTTTCCTTTGCCCAAAGTCGCGAAGTTACATCGCAGTGCCAAGTCACCGTCTGCCACATCAAGACCAGCGCCTACTGCTTCGATTATGCCTCTGCCCGTGCTGTACTTGAATGGGTCATAACCCAGAAGAGAAATGACGGCAACGTCACTCTCGGGGGCAACACCTTTCTTAACCGTGTACATTAATCCTGTTTTTCCGTTTTTAGCGAGAAAGTCCATGTGAGGGGTTTTGGCCGCTTCTAAGGGCGTTTTGTTCCCTAGCTCAGCAATTGGCAAGTCGCCCATACCGTCAATAGCAATGTATATCAGCTTCAACTCAGGAGTTTTCCTCCTTAAGCCAGAGAGCTTACTCTATTTTGAGGCTGTATTTCTTTTTTGCGTTCCTAACCTACGTTTTCACGGATAAAAGTGCTCTGATTTCTGTTTGCGTCGCTTGCGGTGTTCCAGTGGTTTTAACAAGATAAACATCGATCTGTTCGAAGTATCTTCGAAAGAAATCTTTTCGAAGCTCGATTTTTCTATTGTCTCGAACTAATTGATGTGGATTGCAGAAATCACATGTTATTAGGTACTGTAAGGCGTCAACCGTGTTCAGTTTAGTCACAACGTTCTTGTTGTGGGGGTTTATTTTCAGCAGGAATATTTTTCTCATTGTTGCCATTGAAATCACGCTTCCTACAATCCACCGCACATTTACTATCGCTCTGTCTTTCCTGTCAAATCGTGCTTTGTCAACCAAGTGCTCGTACTCGCTCCAGATTTTACCTATGTCAGCTTTGATATAACAGTTCTTTTCGGAACCAAAAGCTTACGGTTTCCGGCTGGAAAGCCTGATGAAGTATCAATCATATCAGAACTAGTCGTGAATTTTCCATCCGCAACAGCCCCCACGAATGGGTGATCTTGCCTGTTCTAGAAGGAGCAATTGTGGAAACGCCCAGAAATCCCACATCTATTGCAGCGCCTTGGACTTAATAAATTCTGTTTTCATCTTCCAAAACTTCTCCTGTCACGGCTAAGGTCATGCTCTTTATTCAGCTATAATATTCCACATTAATCAGGAAAGCGATTTTCGTGTAAGGATCATATTTAATGGTCATCGGGTGACCAGCTTCTTCAAGCACGACGAGCCTTCCATTGGACCTTGTGTTTTCGCTCATCGTGCAAAAGTTGTCTTCCCAAACGTTTTTCATATGTTCTAATTCAGTTAGCAACTTCAAGCAACAGCCATAGATTTCAGCTTTATTCATATAGAGGAATCTGGATTCGTAACTCTGGTAAAGACTCGCTTTCTCTTCAGGGGTTATAAGCTGAACAGCATTAACTCGTATGCGATGCATCCTTGAGAAGTGATAATCCGAAACAACGAATAAAGGTTTTCAAGAAAATAACAGTGCTAAGCACCAGAAGATTTCTGAGTTTTCTTGGAGACTGGCTTTTTTGCATACGCCGATAAAGCATCACCGCATTGAGTTGTGATGTTCTGGGTAGTTAAATCGTTAGCTGGCGTGGTTGGGCTTGGCTGTTCTAAGTAGCTTACGGTGAAACCTGAGCCGTCGGCCATAAGCGGTGAAACTGAAACCAATGAAGTATCTTCGTCATGCATTACGAATTGGGCGTAGGAAAAATTGCCAATCACTCCAGCAACGCCGTCCACGGTGGCTTCACATTCAGTGAATGTTACGTTTCCGAAATCTGCCAAAGTGCTGACAGCACCGTTAACCTTCGGTCTCTCAACTATCCATTCCGCCGACAAACGCGAAGAATTGTAAACAACAACCTTTTTGAAATGTTCATTCCGAGTGACATCGCTAATCTCTATTGACCAAGTGCTCGCGTTTTCGTTTATGAGGCTTATAGAAGCTGTAATAGTGTCGCCTGGCTGAACGTGAAGGTTCGAGATGCGGATCAAATAATCAGGTAAAAGTTCATACCAAGCGTAATAGACAAACCTGCCGTTAAGATATTCCTGCTCCGTGCCTGTCTGAATCAAGCTGTCTTCCCCGTAGCCTCCTATGCCCAACCATACGCCTGAAAACGTATTATTTTCCGAAGTCTTGACCTCTGGCACCTTCCAAGAGGCGCTGACGCTGCTTACAACTGGAGAACGATTTTGAATGTCTGAAGCTACCATGTAACCCGACCACTTGGAAACGCGCAGAACCGCTTGTTCCTCTGTTTGGCTTGAACTTGTTAAAAACAGGTTTATAGAATAAAAAACTGCGATAGCCCCTACTATAAACATAATTACAGCAATTATTGCTATGAGTTTTGAAGTACTGACTTTGAAAACTACTACGGTCTGCCACCTTTTTTTATTGGAAAGGCTTAATGAACATATAAAGGATTTGCTGTTTTCTCGCAAACCAATTTGGTCCGAACTCATAATAGCGTTGTGATGTAAAACATGAGTTTAAAAACAGTTTCTGAGCTCATTTTGCTCTTAAGCTGTCTTTAAATCCTGCAAAAACGTCTTTTATCGATTGGATTAAAGGGTGCTTCACTTTCTCTGGAGCTTTCAGTTTCTCTAGACGGGCTACTCTGAAGTATATGGGCGGATGCGGATCCAAACCCAACCATTCCTGAAGGCGGAAGGACGGTGTCCGCTCGAACAGTAGTCGTTGGAAGCCTATTTTTTCAAGAGCGCCAGCTAAGACTTCGGGCTTGCCCATCTTAATGGCTGATGTAAGGTCTGCCCGGGCTTCGAAGAATTTGGCGATGAAGAAAATCACTGTCATCACAGCCCAAAAATAGATAATGAATAAGAACGAGGAGAAAATGAACGGAAATAGCGGAAACAGCAAGTAGAATCTGAAGAGAAACTCGGCAGAGGTCAACCCGTAGAGAAGAAGTGGGTCTCGCCCTTTAAGGTGTCCGAACTCGTGACCTATCACGCTGATAACTTCCTCTTCCTCAAGCTGAATCAGCAGACCTGTGGTTATCAGAACTACGCCGCGACTTGGGCTAGGACCAGCAGCTGCAGCATTTGGAACCATAGTGTTTGACACAACAATTTTAGGCACTGAAAAATCGAATTTGTCTGCCACTTTTTTCACCAGCTCGTACACATTCACTTTTTTAACAGCCAGATTCTCAGCCTGACATGCTATGCCATGTTTCACGAAGACCTTTTGTGCAGCTTCACAGTCAATTTCGCCTCGCTTAGCCAAAATTTCATCGTAGACTTCCTTCTTCATTGCCAACATTTGGTCTCGTGTGAGGGCTTGCCTAAGGTCATCATGTTCTTTAATAGGTAAATTATATTTCAGAAGATGTATTGCAGGATTAGCTTCAGTGATGTGCCAATCAGCTGTTCGCGCAATAAAGTTAGCAGAGTAGAAGACGAAAACAAACTGCACTGCGATGAGAACTATCGGCATAATCCAGATGGCCTCTTGGTAGAGGAAAGTTAAGGCTAAGAAAATTACCATGCCAAAAGCTATGAAAACAACGAAAAAGAGCATCTGAGTCTCAAGAAACAAGCGGCGGAAAGACTTTTCCTGTTTTCTAAGCTCTTCCGGGACTATATCTTCGCCCTCTCTCCAAGCAAAGTACAGCGTGGCTTTTCTGGCATGTTCCTCAAATATTTGCACTGCAATGACAACGTCCTGTTTTGCCTCTTCCATGACTGTGGAAGACACTACCCAATCAATGGGAACAAACCTGATTTCTATCGGCAGAGTGCCTCTGACTTCGGCTTTGAGAAGTTGTTTTCCCTGCGCGTCAAGAACCACATAAGAGAGGAAAGGAACACCGTCTGTTGTTTCTCTATAAAAATTCGTAAACCGCTGCTTCTGAGGAAGCAGGTACTGCTTGTAAATAAACGCAAATAGTTTTTCCATATAACTAGCTGGAAGTTCAGTAGCAATTCTGTAAGAAACAGCGCCGCTCATTCTATCTCAAATCGAAGTGTGCTTATGTACAATTCAACCAACTCTTTTTAATAACCGTTTAGGTATGGCCGCTAAGTTATACTAATACAGCGTACCTGCCAATAAATTCCTTAACATTTCAGGCTTTGAAATCTAAAATAGTAAGGAGCAAAAATTCTGAGCAAAGAAGGTTAAATGATGTAAGCTTCCGTGATGTATCTCCTCATAACCCACTGAATCTGGAAGTAATGCGCAATCCTAGCAATCGAATTCTTCATCAAAGTTATCCATGCATCTCTCTGACCATAAAAAGTCGGCGCAATCAAATACTCAAGCTTACTGTACAAATCGTGAAGTTCTACTTCTTTTCTTTCCTCTTCTGTAACAAACTCTTTCGGATGTGGACCAATCGACCAACCCGTAACTCCTTCAACACATCCTTCAACCCACCAGCCATCCAACACACTGAAGTTTATCACGCCGTTGTGCGCCGCTTTCATCCCGCTTGTCCCAGAAGCCTCCATAGGCGGAACAGGAGTGTTAAGCCAAACATCAACTCCTGACGTAAGCCGAGCTGCAATCTCCATGTCGTAGTTTTCAAGATACACAATTTTGATTTGGTCTTTCAGCTTACATGCGTAATCGAAAATCTCCCTTATCAGCCTCTTACCATCAACGTCTCTTGGGTGCGCTTTCCCAGAGAACACCATCTGAATTTTCCCTCGCTTATTCACATCCAGCAACCTATGCAGATTAGAGAAAATCAGCGTTGCCCTCTTGTAACCTGTGGCTCTTCTGGCAAAACCTATCGTCAAAACCTCAGGATCCAACTTCACGTTTGTACTTTTATCAACAAACTCGATAAGACTTTTTTTAGCCTTAACGTGAGCAGCCCAAACCTCATGATTCGGGATCTCCAAAGCTTTAACAAGCAGAATAGGCTCGTTTGCCCAGCTCGGGATGTACTTGTCAAAAAGCTCCCTAAAAAACGGGCAAGTCCAAGTGTAAGAGTGAACACCATTAGTCACTGACCTGATGTAGTGACCTGGAAAAAGCTTCCGCGAATACTCCATATGCGCCTTGGAAACTCCATTCACGTACTTGCTTAAATTCAAAGCCAAATAAGTCATGTTCAAGTTATCTTGACCAGCATACTGCTTCACAGTCGACATCAGATATTCTGTGCCTAGCACTTCTTCAACTATGTCATACGAGAACTGGTCAAACGCGGCTTCAATTGGAGTATGCGTCGTGAAAACGCAAAGGTTCTGAACTTTCTCAGCATCTAAACTGTTCTCTTTCAGTAACTCAAAAGTTAGGAGAGCAGAATGCCCTTCATTCATGTGGTACTTTTTAACTTTGAAGGACAGTTCCTTGAGAAGTTTTACCCCGCCTATCCCAAGGACAATCTCCTGCTTAAACCTGTACCGTTTATCGCCGCCATAAAGATAATCCGTGATTCTTCTATCCTCAAGTGAATTACCCTCTACGTTGGTGTCCAAGAAAAGTATAGGTACCATCCCTCCAGTGGGACTTTGATGCTCGTACAGCCAAGCTTGAACTTTCACCTGCCGCCCTTCAATCGTAACCGTAGCCGTTTTGGGCATCAGGAACAAAGATTTCGCCGGGTCCCAGTCGTCAGGAAACTCCTGCTGCTCTCCGCGTTCCGTAAGCTTCTGCCTAAAATACCCTTTTCTACTCGCCAACGTTAACGCCACCATTTGCAACTTTAAATCTGCACTGGCTTTCACGATGTCACCTGC
>SMTZ1_10002823_pt1 | contig 17434 bp, 19 predicted proteins | sample DeeMarSWOR136_30_FD_25667 | JGI IMG/M metagenome (IMG submission 25667)
AACCTCATCAATAAACGTCTGAGAAATCCACCGAAGAAGAAGCGTATCACTCACAAGCTCAGTATTATCAAAATAACCCCGCGCATCAAACCTAACCTTACGCTTCACCTCCTCCCTAACATCCAACAAACGCTGAGCAGTCTCTAAAAACTCCTGCGCCCTATCATCCCGCGGCAAAACATGCCCCTTAACATACCTATTCAAAACCGTGATAGGCAACCCCATAAGCTTCGAAAGCTCAGCATAAGTCAAACCCTTCTCCTTCTTCAACAAACGAAGAACTTCCACCGCCCTAATCCGCTTCCTCAAAGTCTCTAAATGAACCACCAACAAAAAACCCCGACAACAAAATACTAAAAAACTTAAAGAAACATCCCAAACTATACATTAAAAATTTAACGCGACCATGTATAACTTAACAATAAAAAGTAAAAATTTTTAAAGATTTAAATAAAACTATAACATTTGAAAAGAAAAGACACAAAAAATTAAAAAACAAAAAACAACCAAACCTAAAAAAAACAAAAAAAATAAAGACAACAAAAAGAAGAAAAAACTCAAAATCATTAATTTAATTCTATATTCTTGAAAACATACACGTGGTGAAAAACAAATGGTAGAATCTTCCAAAATATCAAGCGCCCGCACATACCAAACAGCCTCAGACATACAAGGACCCCTAGTCTTCGTCGAAAAAACAAGAGACGTAGGCTTCGCAGAAATCGTAAAAATAGTCGGCGCTGACGGTACAGAAAGAACAGGACAAGTACTAGAAGTATCAGAAAACATGGCAGTAATACAGGTATTCGAAGGCACAAGAGGCCTAGACGTAAGCAAAGACACAAGAGTAAGATTCCTCGGAGAAACCATAAAAATAGCCCTAAGCAACGACATACTCGGAAGAGTATTTTCAGGAAAAGGAGACCCAATAGACGGTGGACCCGCCATAGTACCAGACGACTACTGGGACATAACAGGATCACCAATAAACCCCTACGCGAGACAATACCCAAGAGAATTCATCCAAACAGGAATAAGCGTCATCGACGGAATGAATACCCTAGTCAGAGGACAAAAACTACCCCTCTTCTCAGGAAGCGGACTACCCCACAACCTCGTAGCAGCACAAATCGCCCGCCAAGCAAAAGTACTCGGAGAAGAAGAAGAATTCGCAGTAATATTCTGCGCTATGGGCATTACTGCAGAAGAAGCAAGATTCTTTAGAAATGACTTTGAACGTTCTGGAGCCTTGGAAAGAGTTGTGCTTTTCTTAAATCTTGCAGATGACCCAGCTGTTGAGAGATTAATCACTCCCCGCTTTGCTTTAACTGCAGCTGAATATTTAGCGTATGAGCACGATTACCAAATGTTAGTGATATTGACCGACTTAACTAACTACGCCGAAGCCCTCCGTGAAATTAGCGCAGCCCGAGAAGAAGTTCCAGGAAGAAGAGGCTATCCGGGCTACCTCTACAGCGACTTGGCGACCATCTACGAACGAGCAGGTAGAATCATCGGTAGAAGAGGAACTATTACTCAAATGCCTATTTTAACAATGCCATCTGATGACAAAACGCACCCAGTTCCAGACTTAACAGGCTATATTACGGAAGGACAAATGATTTTAGATCGTGGTCTCCATAGAAAGGGTCTTTTCCCACCTCTTGATCCGTTGCCTTCCTTGTCTAGATTGATGAAGGAGGCTATTGGTAAGGGTTATACGCACGAAAGTCATCGTGAAGTGTCTGATTCTAATTATGCTGGTTATGCTGAAGGAAGGAATATCAGAGATCTAGTCGCGGTAGTCGGCGAGGAAGCTCTTACTCCAAGGGATAGAAAATACTTGGAGTTCGCTGATGCTTTTGAGCAGAAGATGATTAATCAGGGTTTCGAGGATCGTGCTATTGAGGACACTCTTACTATTATGTGGGATTTGTTGGCAATACTTCCTGAGCGTGAGTTGAAGCGGTGTAAGCCTGATACGATTCAAAAGTGGCATCCTTCGTATCGTACTGAAGCTATTGTGCCTCAGCTTGAGAAAGAATAATTTTTTTGCGCGCATTTCATTTTTTTCTTATTTGCGTGCTTTTTCCCTCTCTTTCTTTATTGGAGCTTTACGTTTAAATTGTGATTTGTAGAGTTCTAACACTCTTTGAAAGGTATCTGCTTCTTTTGAGCTTTTATCATATATTATCCGTTTTATTCGTGCAAAGCGTAGAGCCATCCCTGATTTATATGTTGGGGATTTCTGTATTTCATCGTATTCAGTTTCAACTACTATTTGTGGGCGGACAAATACTATGTTTCTGTCTTGGTCAGTTTTTAGTGAAAGTAATCGTTGTGTGATTTCTTCGAAATCTTCGTCTGTTAAACCTTTGAAGGTTTTTCCTAATGTTTGGTATTGGCTGGTTTCTGGGTCCCAAACTGCTAAGTGGTAGTTTGAAAGCCATTTGTGTCTTCTGCCTGTACCATATTCTGCTGCGATAATAACTAGATCAAGAGATTCCATGGTTTTTTTGACTTTAAGCCATGCCTTTCCTCTGATGCCTAACTTGTATAGACTATCTAGACGTTTAGCTACTAATCCTTCATGTCCTTGTTGAATTGAAAGTTCGAAAAACTGTTTTACTTTTTCTGGATCTTTTGTAACAATTTGTGGTACTAGGGGGATTTTTCCGCTGATAGACTTGAGACGTTTTCTCCTTTGAATATATGGAGTGTCGATAAGTACATCATTATCGAGCATTAACAGATCAAATAGTTGTAGGGTTACGGGTATCTCTTTAACCATTTGTTCAACATCGTGAACACGTCTAAATCGACGCATTAAATGTTGAAAGGGATATGGGCGGCCATTTGGCCCCACAGAGAGGACTTCTCCTTCTAATATGCAGCTTAAAGCCTTTATTTCTTTATTAACTAATATTACGATATCGGGCAGGCTTATTGTTACATCAGTTAATCTACGACTGTAAATCCGTGTTTGATGTTCTCCATTTTTTTGTTTTGAATGTATTTGAATCCTAGCTCCATCCAGTTTCATTTCAAAAGCAGATTCACCTTCATGTTGGTCTAAAACGTCATTAATGTCTTTAGCTTGAGCTGCTAACATTGGAAGAAGAGGAGTAAAGGGTTTTAGTTTAACTTTCTTTAGTCCAATAGTGCCATCAACTTTGGCTATGTAGGCTACTTTCCCTATATTACCTGTTAACATGTTCGCCCTACGTATTAGAGGTAGGGGGATTTTGAATACGCGAGAGATCGTGCTTTCTAACATACCTTCGCTAAACCCTATCCGTTGGTCACCAACCAATATTTTTGCCAGATACTTGGCTTCTAAAGCTGTAGCGCGAGTAAATAATGAACGTAGTAGTGCTGCTTTTTTCCGACGCGCCCCCGACCCCCCAACATCAGCAATATTTTCAAATGTTTTGTAGACCTCAGGGATAGTGATAGGTGTACTAAAAAGTGTTTTTTGAGACACACCGCCAGAATCTATGTATAAACGACGAATTACTTCTCCAATATCGCCAGATTGCCGGAAGTACTTGGATACAGTCTCCTGTTCAGGATTCAGTAACTCCTTTATCAAATCCCAAAGAGAAGCCCAACTAATATCCAAAGTACGCTTGCTTCCCCGTGGAAAAGGTAGACCTATTAGAAGTAATGAAGCGGGCTCGATTTCATCATTAGGAAGTGATTGGAGAAAAGCTCCAGCTAAATCCATCTTTTCCAAGCGCTTCGTTGTTGCCATTATCTGCTCGCTAAGCTCTGCTAACTTCAGGAATTTCGTCGATCTCTTTTTGCGGGTAGACATAAAGCAAAGCACCATTATGTTTTTTATTGATTAGAAAATTGGATTTTATAACATTTATAATCGTGCATTAATTCTTAGAAGTTATTGTATTATATGCAGTTAATAAAATAATAAAAAACACTAAAAGTCTAGAATGAACTTAGAAAAGGATGATAAGCCTGTAGCTAATTCTAGCCTCTTACCCTTTTTTTGAGCTGTGGAGGAATTTTAGTATTTCTTTTGCTAGTATTCTTGCTACTCTTATTGGTTCTGCTTTTGAGCCTTGGATGATGAATTTATTTAGAAGCTCTACTGCTTGGTTGTTGTTTATGCCTAGGGCTCTTATGTAGATTTCTTGTCCTGTGTGAACTACCATTTTCTCCCTCGGTCCATTTTTTTCATATATTTCTTCTCTTTCTTTTGCGTTTTCAAATTCTTCTAAGTATTTATCGAGTCCTTCGCTTTCTTCGTAGGTTACGCATATTATCGGTCTTTCGGTTTTTTTCCAAATTTCTTCTAAGTCGATTATGTTGAACATGGCGATAACGCAGCCGTTTAAAAGTATCGCGTTTATATCCGGTCTCTTTAGTTGTTCCCAAATTTTTAGAACTCCTTCGGTTGCATCCATCCCTCCCACGGTTATCTTGGTGAAACTGAATCCATCTATTATGTTTTTGTCTGCTCGCATTACTACTCCTGCAAGAACTGATTTTTCTCCTTTTTCTTTATAGAAGCTTTCAGCGATTCCTAAGACTCTTAATCCTTTCTTATCTAGGTGTATGGTTGGTTGTTCTAGGTTCATGGTTTCTCCCCCTGGTTTTCATATCTATCAATTATTTTGTTTAGTAGTTCTGTAAAGGCCTTTGTGCAAGCTTTTTTTTCCAGTCTTGGGTGTGTTATATCTTCTCCTTGGAGGGTATTTTGCAGGGTTTGAATCATTTCTTCAATGGTCATGGTTTGCTTTAGCCAGATGTAAGCGCATAGGGCTTCTACAGCGTCTCCTAGTGTGTCTTCTTTGCTTCTTAGAGGAAGAACTTTCTTTAATTTTGTTTTTCTTATTGCTTCTGCTAGGGCTTTATCTTGCACTTTTGTCCCTGTAGGAGTTCCTTTTGTCCTTGATTTTGCTAGGGAATATGCGAAATTAATTAGGGAATCTCCTAATCGAGCTAGATTTTTATTTGTGAGGATCTTACGGAGAGATCTAAATTTTTCGAGGTAATTTTCCCAGCCTGAAGTTAAGTTTTCCCCGCTTTTATCATCGCCTTCCTTCGAAGTTTCAGGCAAAATACTTAACCTCTAAAAAACCTGTTCTCAAATTCTCTTTTTTAATCTTTCTTTTTCTTTTCGAATTTTTTGAATGCTTTTGTGAATTTTTCAATGAATTCTTGGCTTTTTTCTTCTAGTTGTTTTGTAGCTTCCATTATGGCTTCTAAGGGGGTTTCCTCGTTTACAGAAACTACTAGTCGCGGATGGCTTATATGGGGATGATCTATTCTGTATGCTGCAAAGTTTACGTTTGGATTTTCTTGGATTATTTTTGTTAGAATATTTAGGAAGGTGTGCCCTTCTCCTTCAATCACGATTTCAATCATTTTTTCATCAAGCCTTAACTGTTTTACCATCATTTTTCTCAACTTCTTTGCCTGATTTTTACTTCCTTTTCTTTTTTTTCGGCTAAAAGTTCTTCCAAAGCTTGTTGAGGATTTACTTTCAAATAATCTTTTCCATTTAAAGTTTTTATTAAACTTTTTTCCATAGCTGTTTCAAACGTAGATTGGGGTGATACTTCCATAATGGTGGCAGCGATCGCTAGAGTATGTTTTAAGGATCTTGCCATATTTAAATTTGCGAAAAAGTTCATGTTAGCCCATAAATCTTTTGCTTTTTCTTTTACGCCGTTTAAATCCAAATCGGTGATCAAAATATTTTTTTTGATTTGGATTCTGAAACCTTTTCTCCGTAAAACCTCTGCAAGCATTTCCTGAGAAACAGGGAAACCAACTACTTTAGATAATAACTGACTACTATAAGAATAAGTACCATCTGCTGAAGGAATGAGTGCTTTTTTGATGCTTGAATGAATCTTTCTAATCGTTGTTATAGCCAGTTTTTGAGCAGCTTTATCTCCTAGGATCGTTGTTTTACAGTTAAAACCTTTAGTTTTAATGGAAATATCACAGTATTTAATCGCCTTAGTTACAAAATCGATAAACATCTCTAACTCTTTCTGACTCTTTATCGAAATTGTTAAATGTTTTTTCCCAATTTGCCCCATTAAAAGATACCCTTCTTTGAAAAACTTTGAAGAAAAAAAGAATATAAAGCTAGTTATGAGGTTTATTTTTAGCGGAAAATTGAGGCTGGATATAATCTTTCGCCAACTTTCTTCTTTCCTTTAAACCGCAAGCAGGGCACTCAAGCAGGTCTCTCCCCATCTTTACTAGGGGTTCACCACACTTGGTACAATGTGCCCTTATCACGCCTAAATCTCCTTCGTTCGTAGCCAATTGGAAGGGTAAAAATTTTACATCGATTATTCTTGCCTTTATAATGTCCCCTCGTCGCATTGCTGCAAAAACATCTTCAACAAACTTTTTAGAAATTTGACTAACATGCACTAAACCTGTAAAAGGTGGACCTATATTTTCTTCATTTATCATGGAAAACTCTATAGTCGCTGAATCTCTCATAGTGGATGTGATTATACCTGCAACCTTATCTCCAACTTTGGGAAGTTTTTGCCTCGGATTTCCAGGAATAATATCCGCTCTATGTTTAACCTTATCAACCAATAAATATCCAGCAACATTAGAATAGATTTTTCCATCCTCTACATAGCAGTTATTTCCAGGAACGAACTCCTCAATAACTCCTAATAAATCGCCAGGCAAAACAAATCTCTCTATTTTTCCACGTTTTACTTTACTTTCCTTGTCTTTCTTTTTATTCATGGACAAAGCAACCTCCTCGTTACAACAAAATCTTAAACAACCCCGTCCACAGAAATTCTCATTTCAAAATAAAAGCATTAAACATTTTTTAATGTTTCAATTCTTTGAATTCTGAACATATCCACATTTATTACATGCCATTTTTTACGATGAAACTTATATGATCTCGGTATTTCAAATTCCATTCTCAATATCTCTGTTACAACTGCATTATAAGATTTAACAAGCCCATTCAAAAACTTTCGGGTTTTTTCACCGGCTAAATGCAAAGAATAAACAACTGGTGCTAACTCCAAACCTTTCAAAACAAAACGCCTATCCCGCTCAACTCCCCTTATCCCAAAAGGAGGATTCATAACCGCCAAATCAAAACTCCCCCCCACTGTGTCAATATCCCCCACAACCCACTTAATCTTTCTTTCAACCCCTGCTGTCTTACTATTCTCAACCGCTAAAAAAACAGCATCTCTATCAACATCGACTCCCACAACCTTTTCAGCCCCCATTAAAGCACAAGCAATACCAAACCTACCAGTACCACAACCTAAATCAACAACAGAATAACAAGGTAAATCCCCCCTAGAAATCATCTCCCAAACGACATTAGCAACAACCCTTGCAGGCGTAGTATACTGCTCAAAAACAAGCTTGGGATCCGGATAACCTTTAAGCTTTTCCAAAAATATCTCAAGTTCCTGTCGACGCCTCAACATTTCCCCCAATCACCTAAAAAAATAAAAATAATAAACAATAAAAACCATTCCACTTTTTTCCTAATTTTCAAATTAAAAACTTATTACTATCATTTCCTAATTATAAATAAACAACAATGACAAACACTCTTTTCGACTCTCGGAAAAAGGTAATTTAAACTTTGGAAATGGAGCGTAAATTATGAACTTACTGAACGAAACCTCTTACGAAGAACAGAATAGCTATCGTAAAATGCCTATTTTCATAACTGTTTTGCTTCTCTCCCTTGTCATTTGGTATGTTGGTCCAGCGAAACTAATTAATAGCTTTAAAGAATCGGAAATAAAATTTGTAGTCCTAGTCTTCATGTTTGCAACTCTAAGAATTCTAACAAAAGGTTACCGCTCTTACAAACTTTTTCATACTATAAATAAGGATCTCAACTTAAATAATTTCTTACCTGTGTATTTTTTCTGCTATAGTTTAACTGTTGCATCTCCTCCAACACTAGGAGAAGTCGGGAAGGTTGAAGTCAAACGTAGACTTCTAAAAATGAGATTTGGAGACGTAGGTGCAGCCATTTTCATCTACCGTCTTTTGGATTGCATAGCGATAGGATTAATGGTCATATTTTTCTTCCTAACTGCTGGTAAAGAGTACGCTGACAAGTGGGGTTTATTCACAGTTGCTGTAATAATCGCTTTCTTAATATGGTCCTTCATCCTCCTAGCTCTCTTGTGGGAAAGAGTAGGGAAACCTTTCTTTGAAAAACTAGCTAATATCCTAAGTAGAATAGGTAAAATAGGAAAAAAAATATCCGAAAAAATCCTAAATGTTATTGAAAGATATTACAGCGCAATAAAGCAATATATACATCTTGATCGAAAGCCCTTGATAACAGCAGTTTTCTTAACAGGAATCAGATGGGTAATAGAAATTGTCGTACTTTATTTTGCACTTTTAGCATTCGATGTACACGTATCTCTCAAAATTCTAATATTTGCAATAGGTTTAAGTAATTTCGTAGGAGTTTCCTCAGGACCGGGTGAACTGGGAGCAGGTGCAGTTATGGCAATCTTAGTATTGGTCAAAATTGGAGGAATAGGCGAGGTAGTAGCTACTGCAGGAATATTATTAACTATAATGGCCCGCCTTATCGTAGAGATATTAGCAGCTTTTTTTGGTTCACTATTTTTGTCAATTTCTAAAAACAACAAAAATGAAAAATGACTAACCTTCCTCCCTTTAGAAATCCTTCTAGTCAAATAGCTTTTTTACTAACTAAATCGTCGTATTTTACTTTTTTCCCTGTAAATTTCTCATCGCTTATCGGTTTCAAATAGCTTTTCAGCTCCCCACATGCAGGGCAAAACCATTCTTCTGGGAAATCCTCCAGCTTAGTTCCCGGTTTTAAACCAGTTTTTTCATCGCATAAATCTTCGTCATAAACAAAAATATTACAGTTAGTACAGATAAACTTCACTTTAAACCCCCAAATATAAGGTAGAGTTGTGATAATTTTATTCTATATAAATGTGAAAAAATGCTGTTAGAAAAGATTCTAACCACTAACAATTCAAAGAAGGAGAAAACACTGAAATTGTATGACTAAAAGGAAATGAAATCTACAACATTTTAGGCATCAAAAACATAAAATCCAAAGTAGAACCTGAACGTAGTCGCCAAAGATGAAAAAGGAACAGAGAAAAAATTTAATGCCATCGTAAGACTCAATACTCCCATAAAACTAGAATATTACCGCAATGGTGGAATACTATACACCGTCCTAAGAAACATGGTAAAAACAAATAATTTACTCCCTTTTTTCATTTTAACCAAAAATTTGGTGGGCCCGAAGGGATTTGAACCCTTGACTAACAGGTATCTCATAATCCTTGGAATTATGAGCCTGTCGCTCTACCAAGCTGAGCTACGGGCCCTCAGAAAAAGCTCAAACGTAATTCAAAAAATAAGTAAGTTCAAGTACTTTTTATCCTTTATCATTCTATCTTAGATAATAATTTGAAAAATTTATAAAGAAAAGTAGATAAAGAAAGAAAAGTAGATAAATAACTCCTAGTGCCGCGGTAGTGTAGCCAGACTCTCAATTAGCAGTTTTGGAGAGGGTTAAGCCAAGCATTTGAGGCTTTCGCCCTCACGACAGGGGTTCGAAACCGTAATCAATAAAACCTTTCTAGGGTAGAAATGGCGAAAATCCCCTCCGCGGCACCAAAATTTCTTCAATAATCCCTCGACTTTTAACATCGCTATGAAGCGTTTTTGAGTGGCGGGGGTGACCGAGTCCGGTCAAATCAAAAAATGATAAATTTGAGGTTTGAGGTGCTAGGCTTAGGACCTAGTGGCGTAGGCCTGCGTGGGTTCGAATCCCATCCCCCGCACCATCCCCTATTGATGTTTGTACTTTTTTGTAAAAGTTTTTATTTGCGTGAAAGTAAAAAAGTATCAAACCTTTTGAAAGGGGGCGTTAATTTGGCTAAAGTAACATGGTTTGGCCATGCTTGTTGGCTTGTTGAGGGTTCTCCTGTTGAAGGGGAGACTATACGCGTTGTTATGGATCCTCATGATGGTGCATGTGTAGGTTTAAAAAAGCCAGAAGTTTCGGCAGAAATAGTTCTTGTTTCTCATTCCCATTTTGATCATAACCATCCGGATGTCGTTAAAGGTTTTAAAAAAGTGATTGATAGACCAGGATCATACAATATTGGTAACTTTCATGTTAAAGGAGTAGCTGTTAAGCATGATGAAAAAGATGGATCTCTCAGAGGAGACAATATCGTTTATGTTTTTGAATTAGACGGTATAAAGTTCTGCCATGTAGGAGATCTTGGTCACATCTTTACAGAAGAACAGATAGAAAAGATTGGAAAAGTAAACGTTTTATTCGTACCAGTAGGCGGAGTTTACACAGTCGACGCTGAAGGTGCTACTGTTGTCGCTGAGCAATTAAATGCTAACATAGTAATCCCGATGCACTACAAACTTCCAGGGCTTAGCGTGGGCATCGGAAGTCTTGAGCCGTTTTTAACGGGTAAAAAGGTTAAAAAAGCAGGGTCAAACACCACATCTATTACCAAAAATGAACTACCAAAAGAGACAGAAGTCCTTGTTTTCGAATATCTAACCTAAACCTCTTTTTCCTTTTTCTCTTCGAAAATAACTAGTTTTTAAACAGAGTTCACTCTTCAAGCCATCTTTCACCACTGATTGTTTTTTCTTTTTTCCATATGTATGCCCTTTTTTTGTAACTTTCAACCGCTTCTTTAAGCGCTGGGAAAAGATCTTCTCTATGACCTCCTGCTACAACAACGTACACCAAATCTTCTCCAACGCTGAAATCTCCAACAGCGTGAAAAATCCTTGCATCAACAATGCCTTCCTTTGATTCAATTTCTCTCACTATCTCTAAAAGCACTTCTTCGGCTTTCTCTTCATAGGCTTCAAGCTCTAAACCTAGAACTTCTTCTCCCTCCTTTGTAACGCCACGAACCACTCCTGTAAAAGTTACAATAGCACCTGCTTTATAAAAATCTGGGTTTTCTGTTACTGTTGCAATTATTTCTTCTAACGTTATTTCGCCTTTTTTGAATATCCTTCCCTTCTTATTACCTATTTTAGATGACATTTTAAAAAACCCGCCAATTATCACTCTATACTTTTATCTATCAATCTTCCCTTATTTATTGAAGTTTTTTGTAAGATGAGAAAAAATAAAAAAGATTATCCTCATGGAAGATATGTTGTAATATTGAGTGGAGGTATGTTTTGATGGTGATAATAGGCTGTATTGCCGATACTCATGATCATATGGACGCCATTGAAGCCGCGGTTAAAAGATTTAACTCGGAAAAGGTCGCTTTAGTCCTGCATGCAGGCGATTATGTATCCCCTTTTGTTACCACTCCTTTTGAAAAATTGAAAGTCAAACTCATAGGTGTTTTTGGTAATAATGAAGCTGAAAAACAACTTATAAAAAACCGTTTTGAAAAGATCGGGGCTGAAATCAGGGGAAAATTTGCTGAATTAACAGTTGAAAATCGGAGAATCGCGATATTTCATGGCGAAAATGCTGAGCTTTTAGATATAATTATACAATCAAAACTATTTGATGTGGTGGTAACAGGTCATACCCATTATGCTAAAATAGAAAAGATTGATGGTATTTTAGTAGTGAATCCTGGGGAAGCTTCTGGTTGGCTTACAGGTAAAAAAACAATAGCTTTGGTAGATTTAAGCAAGCTCGAGGCAGAGATAATTGAACTGTAATGGATCTAAAGATTTGGAAGAAATTGCCCGTGAATTAAGTAAAAAGCACTATTATGAAAAAGAAATAGTGGCTCGATGGATCGATCGTTACGGTTTAAAACGTGCAAAAGTAATTCTTAAAAGTTTAAAAATCCCAACCAAGTGGAAAGTTTATCGCGTAAACCGATTAAAAGGCAAACTTTTGGAGATTAAAGAGTTTTTTATAAGAGAAAATTGGGAGACAGAAGTTCACTCTATCTTAAAAGATTTTGTTTTAGTGACTGTGAAAGGTCCTTTTATTATAGAAAAAGTTGAGCGGTGTAAGACTGTTTTTGCTGATAAATTTGCTGCAGAATCTGTTTTTGTTGGCTCTGATCTTTTCTCCCCTGGTGTTTTAAGAGCAGATAAGGTTCGCAAAAACGATGAAGTTATCGTGATGAATAAACATCATTTTATAGTGGCAAAAGGGATGGCGGAAATTGATGGGAAAGAGATGATCTGGAAGCCCGCTATAGAACGTAGAGGTATCGCCATTAGAACCGTGTCTTCTGTCTATAAATCTCCCTCAATTCGCAACATTAACCTTTACAAAGAAGGGATCGTTTATACTCAATCATTTCCAGCAGCTTTAGCGGTCTACAACCTTGCTCCCGAAAAAGGGGACACTATAGTGGACCTTTGTGCAGCTCCTGGCGGTAAAATCACCCACGCAACCGAAATAACAGAAGGAAAGTGTAGGGCTATCGCTGTTGAAAAGAAACCACGCAGAATGAAAAAGCTAAAAGAAAACCTCTTAAGAATGGGATTAAACAAAATTATAACTACTTACCTCGAAGATGCAAGGTATTTTCCCCAAAAATTTAATGTTAAAGCAGACAAAGTTATCGTAGATCCCCCCTGTACAGGATTTGGAATACGCCCATCACTCTACAAAGAGACAACTTTACGGGACGTTGAAGGTATCTCAAAATACTCTTGCCAACTGATTAGAGCCGGAAGTAAATTGTTAAAAAAAGGAGGCCGATTGCTTTACTCTACCTGCACCTTAGAACCTGAAGAAAATGAACTTATTGTCAACTTTGCTGTTAAAAAATTAGGACTTAAACTTGAGGAACAACCATTCTTTTTAGGCGTTAAAGGAGAAAGCTTAGAAAACATCGATTTTAACCCCTCGCTAGTTCAACGATTTTACCCAGATATCCACCCTTACCCCGGTTTTTTCATTGCAGTTTTTAAACGTTAAGGAGTCGTGCGTTTTTTAACATATCGTTTCAGCGTTCCTCCGCATTCTGGACAAGTTTCTTCCTCCTTAACGCTGTACGTATTTCCACAAGATTCACACTTCCAACCCCACTTAAAACGTTCCCGTATCCCTGGAAACCTTATCGGTTGAAAAGGAATCCCCATAAAACTTGCAATATTCTGGACACCATAATCATCCACTAAAAGCACCACATCTTCATGTTTTGCTATAAGATCAAGGGAAAGAGCTAAAACGCTTATATCAGTCTTTGAAAGGTTTAAGTTTTCACCCAATTTTTTCGTCGCATCTCCCACCTTCTTTATAGATTCCTCCGTAGGCGATATAACTTCCAATTTCTTGGAACTTTTCATAGCTTCAAACATCCACAAACTAACATCATCTTGAAGCTCTTCTATAACACCAAATGTAGTATAAACTTTATCAAATCCTGAAAGATCAGCACGATGGATAAAAGCAGCAGCATCAAGAACCGCTATCTTCCCAAAAACAGGCTTTTTTTCATTTACTGGTTTAAAAGCCAAGAACTCACACACTCAATCTACGCTTCACACGATTATAATAATCACGCTTAAACCTAACAAAGTAGGCAGAATTTTCTGAAACCCTAAATTTAAATAAAGAAGTTGGTTCCACTTCAAAAGACTCATACCATTGCCCATCAAGAACTAAAACCACATTCCTGCTTTTCTTCACGCTTATTTGTATCTCCACAGGAGTAGCCCCATCATGGATTTTAGTTGGTACAACTAATGGCCTTAATCCTGTTCCCATGGGACAAATAAGCACCAAAACCAACACTTCTAGTCTAGGATCTATCACTGGCCCCCCTGCTGAAAGAGCATATGCTGTTGATCCCGTAGGCGTTGCTATAATTAACCCGTCTGAAGTTCCACTTCCAACAAGGTCCCCATTAATTTTAACCTCCGTATGAACCACTTTTCCCGGCTGAGCAGACTTAATCACAACTTCATTTAACGCATCAGGCAATCTTCTTCCCTCAAACTCTGAAGCCACCCTGATACATTCTTCCACCTCAAATTTCCCTTCAAGAAGTAAAGGAATTTTTTCATTAACCTCTTCAGGCTCTATTTCAGTTAGAAAACCAATAATCCCCAAATTTATTCCTAGTATTCCTATATTCTTGTCTTTTATTTGTTCTACTGTGCGTAAAATAGTACCATCCCCCCCAATACAAATAATGTAATCCACATCCAACTCCGAGATCTCAGGACACCGCTCATCCACAAAAAGATCTTCTGGGACACCCTCAGAAGCGATAATTTTCACATCTTTATCCCGTACACATTCCAAAATACTCTCGATAATACTTGGAACTTCACTAAATCCGGGTTTGGCAACAATCCCCAAACGTAACATCAACTAAACCCCGTGACTAAACTATTTTTTCTTTGTAAAAATATTTAGAAAAATGACTTTAAGCTTTTTTCAAGATTTTTAAAACCCAAAAATAAATTAATAGGAAAAAGTATCCTTTAAAAAAATTAACTGTGAGGTTTTAATTTTGGGCGTACGTGTTGATGAGTTAGGAAAACTGAAAGTTGGAAGTTATGTGCTTATTGACCAAGTTCCATGCAAAGTTTTAAACATTGATAAATCCAAACCCGGCAAACACGGATCTGCAAAGGTGCGTCTCAGCGCTATAGGGCTTTTTGACGGAAATAAGAGACAACTTTTAGGAAACGTTGGCACGCGTGTTGAAGTGCCAATAATCGAAAAATTTGAAGCCCAAGTAGTATCGGTGTTAGGAGAAACGTTGCAGTTGATGGATCTTGCAAGCGGTGATTATACGGTTTTTGAGGTAGAGATGCCGAAAGATCCAGAGATTATAGATAAGATCACAGAAGGCGTTAACGTTGAGGTTTGGAGAGTGCTTGATAAGAATACAATAATGCGTGTAAAATAACAAAAACGTTAGTAAAGATCTACTAAATGGAAAGTTTAAAATTTTTCGAAAAGATAATTTTTTAGGTGAAATGGGTGGACAATGATCTGTTAAAATTTGATTTCATTCCTTTTGGGGAGGAAAAGTTAAGAAGAGACTTTGTTGTAGTTGCATTGCCTGAAATTGGCTTAGTCCCGACAATCGTCGGAGCATATTTAATTGAAGAAATGAAATTAAAACCAACGTATACTGTTTCCAACCCTCAAATCCCACCTTTTGCTGTTATTCATCAATCTCAAGTTTTTTCACCTTTAAGGGTTTATACTAACGATAAATTTCACCTAGTTTTTTCAGAAACCGCTTTTCCCCTAACTTCGATCAACCCCTTTGCATATTCTTTGATAGACTGGGTTAAGAAAGTTAACAATGATGATGTAATAATCATCCTTCCAGGAGGAATACCTGTTCCCAATAGACCTTCTTTAGAAGAACTTCAAACATTTACAGTCGTCACAGATGAAAAAAGCTCAAAATTAGTTGAAAAAGCAGAGGTACCGTTCTTAGAAGAAGGCCTTCTTACGGGACCATATGCCTCCATATTACTTGAAAGCCAGTTGAGAAATGTTTCTGTCTGCGTACTTTTAACCGAAGCTTCATACCAATTTCCAGATCCTTTAGCTGCTGGTGAAAACTTAAAAATTATTGGTAAGATCCTCGACATGGAATTTGATGTATCCCAACTCATAGAAAAAGCAGAAGAGATTGAGAAACAGAGTCAACTCCTTATGCAACAAACTACAGAAGGATTAATAAAACAAGGAAAACCCGTGGAACAAGATTTACCTGCATTTTATACATAATAGGGAGATTCTCATAATGGGTATAGAAAGAAAAAAGAAAAAAGAAAAAGACTTCTGGCTTTTTAACTGGCCAAAATATCTATTAGAAGAAATTGAAGAAAGAATGAAAAATATCAGAAAACAGCTTCTAGCCCATTTTAAGCACATGATGAAGCCCAGCTGGGATCCTGAAACCTGCTGTCTTGAACCCCTTGTTGAAACTTATGAATCAGAAAAAGAATTCATAATAAACGCTGATCTACCTTGCGTTAAAAAAGAAGATATAGAGGTCCACATAGAGAATAAAGACCTTGAAATATCAGCAAAATGTGCAAATGTTATAAAGTTTGAAAAATGGGGCACCATCCAAAGAAAGACTAAGTTCCACTCTTTTCGATCAATATTACATCTCCCTTTTTATGTAGACGAAAAAAGGGCTAAAGCAGCTTTTAAAGACGGAATACTCCAAATAAAAATTCCAAAAGAAGAAAAAAAGAAAATAAAAATAGAATAGGACTTAGATGACCTTGTTAATAAAAGAACAAATCATTATCGAATTAACAAATCAAGGTCTATGTATCACTTCTGAAGCTTTAAATTATATCACAAAAGCAGGCATTAATAAAGAAGACTTGGAAAAACTAGGAAAAAATGTTAAAAACCTAAGGCCAGAAATTTTCATTATTTCTGAAGATATCGTCAAAGATTTTATCAAAATTGAGAAAACAGGAGAGGAAAATAGTAATAATCTAATCTCCAAAGTTTCGGAAAAAAGGACACAAGGGCAGATATCTCCAAGTGAATCTTTCCTCGATTTTAGTGCTCGAGAAATAGTGCCTGATATTGAAATAATATCAGATCCTGCTGGGGAAAAAACTATGGGAGTAAGAGAAATAGGCGATTTTTTATACTATTTTCGAGATAGGTTTGAAAAGCTGTCAAACCTTTTAAAATTGAGAAGAGATGTTGAAGGATACATTCCAATAAAAGCTGTAAAAAACCTTAATTCAAAAGATGAAATAAAAATTATTGGCATGATCAAAGAAAAAAGGAGTACAAAAACGGGGAATATAGGTTTTGAGTTAGAAGATCTAGAAGCAAATATTCAAGCTTTTACAACGGATAAGATACCAGAGTCTAAAAAAAAGGCTGAAAGATTAGTACCCGATCAAGTTGTATGTACCACTGGCCGATGGATGAAAAACAGGTTTATAGTAACAGACATAACATGGCCTGATCTTCCATTTACAGAGCAAAAAAACCGTGCAAATGAAAACATATGCGCAGCTTTTATATCCGATATCCACTACGGGAGCAAAAAATTTGATGAAGAAGCCTTTAAAGGTTTCATCCGTTTCCTCCAAGGAAAAAATGGAGCAAAATATGTAGCAAAACACATAAAATACGTATTAATTGTAGGAGATATAGTGGACGGGGTGGGAATCTATCCAGGCCAAGAAAAAGATCTCAAAATACTCGACATATATGAACAATACGACGGAATAACCCGACTACTATCAGAAATACCAGATCATATCCAAATCATAGCAATCCCCGGAAATCATGACGCTACACGTCAAGCCGAACCTCAACCAGCAATAGACGAAAAATTTGCAAAACCACTTTATGATCTACCCAATATCCGTCTATACGGGAATCCCCTGCAATTGAACCTTCATGGGGTCAACCTTCTTTTGTATCATGGGCGTTCAATTTTGGACGATA
>SMTZ1_10002826_pt1 | contig 17430 bp, 19 predicted proteins | sample DeeMarSWOR136_30_FD_25667 | JGI IMG/M metagenome (IMG submission 25667)
AGTACGGGTGCGCATCTTGATTCAGTTCCGTTTCACCAAAGAAATTGGGACGCTATTGATATAGTTACTCGAGAAGGGGCGATAGTCGCTCACACGACAAGAGATATTCCCGATAATATCGATAAAGCAATTTTGAGGAACGCGTGCTTAATTACCGTCCAAGCAGCTATAATGTTAGATAGCGATTATCATACACAAAATCAACTCAAACCGGGTGATGTTATTGAATAAACAAGCTGGCCACACAATTGTTGAAAAGATATTAGCTGACCATACTTCGAATCAAACTATTTCTCCGGGAATGTTTATAGAAGCAAAAATCGACTTAGTTATGGTTCACGAACAGTTGGGCGGTAGAATTCATAAAGAGTACGAAAAGCTCGGTTTAAATGAGATTTGGGATCCAGATAAGGTCTTTTTTATTCTTGATCATTGGGTTCCTGCACCTCACATCTCTGCTGCGCAAATGCACCAAGATTGTAGGAAATTTGCAGAGAAATATAAATTTAAACACGATCTTGGTATGGATAAAGGAATTTGCCACCAAGTTTTACCAGAATATGGTTTTGCAAGACCGGGTAAATTAATTGTCGGTTCGGATAGTCACACCACAACCTACGGAGCGTTTAACTGCTTTTCAACGGGAATCGGAGCAACTGATGTATCAGTTGTGTTTGCCACTGGTAAATTATGGTTTATAGTTCCAGAATCGCAAAAAATTTCATTGGAAGGGAATTTCAAGGAAAAGGTAATGTCTAAGGATCTTATACTACAAATTATTGGAGATCTCACAGTGGGTGGTGCAGAATATAAATCAATGGAATTCCTTGGAGATGGCACAAAATCTCTATCAATTGATGCGAGAATGACCGTTTCCAATATGGTTGTTGAAGCTGGCGCCAAGTGCGGAATATTTCTGCCAGACGATAAATTAACAAATTGGCTACATAAAAGGGGTATAAACGAATACAAACTCGTTAATCCAGATATAAACGCAGAATACATCGAAGAATTTAATTATAGTTTGGAAGAAATCGTACCAGTTGTAGCCAAACCATCTAGTCCGGATAATGTTGTTGCAGTGTCCGATCTGGCCGATATAGAAATAGATCAAGCGTTTATTGGGAGTTGTACAAATGGAAGAATGGAAGATCTTAGAATTGCTGCTCAAATTTTAAAGAATAATACTGTACACCGAGATGTGAGGCTAATCGTTATTCCTGCTTCAAAGGAAATTTATTTGAATGCAATTTCAGAGGGGCTAATTGAAATTTTTCTTAAAGAAGGTGCTGTAATTGGAAATCCAACTTGTGGACCTTGTATAGGGGGTCAACTAGGAGTATTAGGACCAAATGAAGTCTGCGTGAGTACGACTAATAGGAATTTTACTGGTAGGATGGGAGATGTCTCATCGAAAATTTACCTTGCTTCTCCCGCAACTGCTGCTGCTTCAGCTGTAAAAGGGAAAATAGTTGATCCAAGGGAGGTGCAATAAAAAACGATAGAAATTAAAGGAAAGGTTTTTCTATTCGGAGATAATGTTAATACCGACGATATCGTGCCGCATCAATATTTAACCTTGCGCGACGACAGCGAAATAGCGCAACACGCACTCGAAAATATTAACCCAAATTTTGCAAAAAATGTTAAAGAGGGAGATATTGTCGTTGCGGGAAAGAATTTCGGATCTGGTAGTTCCAGAGAAGAAGCTGTTAATGTATTAAAAACTTTAGGTATCAAAGCGGTAATTGCTGAATCGTTTGCTCGAATCTATTTTAGAAACTTGATAAATCTTGGCATTCTAGCCATAAAATTGAGCGATGTAAAGCCGAAAATCGATGAAGGAGGTCTTATTAAAATATCGTTGGAGGATAGTAAAATCGTAAACGAAACAAAAGGTATTGAAATAGAAATCGACAAAATTCCCACATTTTTGGTAGAGATCCTCGAAGCCGGTGGAATTCTGAATCAGATATTAAACAAGGTTAAAAAATAAAATAATCTCTAATATATTGCTGGTTTTTATCACTAATTCATTAGCCTTGAATAATTTATAAGTTTTACTCGTATTAATTATCTTAATAAAATTGGATATGTAATTAGAGAGAATTATAACCTTGCTTGAAAAAACAGGTAAGAATCAATACGATGAACTCAAGCTGTTTAATGGAAAAATTTACTCGGGAATGAAAGTTGGTAACTCTCATTATTGGAATTATAATAATGGAAAATGGTTTGAAACTAAAAAGGCCCCCGATCAGTGGGATTTTCAGTATAAATCGTTAAAAAAGCGTAATAAACCAGCCCCTTCTGATTCAGGAGCGAAAGTTGATACCCAATTTCATTGGTACATAATTGCCGATCAAATTGCCACCAAAATCAATAGCAATACTTACAAGACTTTCATGCACGGCGCTAAATTCAAAATCGGACATAAACGCCCGCATTGGAGAGCCTTTAGCTACGAATATCCTGAACAGATTTCTTATAGAGAAAAAGTAATTCAAATTCTAGAATTCGTTTTAAAGAAGCTTAAAGAAGAAAAGTAAGCTTACATTAAATTATTAATCTGTCTTTGAATTGCTTCGATTCTTTTCTTAGATTTGAGAAGAATTTTGCTTCTACCGTATTTCTTAAACCAACGATTGAATCTTTGCTCGATAGTAACTTCTCTATGTCCAGCAAAATGTTTATCTGCCAAACAAACAATTCTTTCTTCTAATGTTTCCGGTAGATAATCTTTTTTTGGCAAACCTACATTTTCGGCGTCTTCAGCATCCAAACCTCCAAGAATATGCCGCTCGCAAATGAGAGCCAATTCGTTTGGATAACCTTTATTTCTTAATAATTTCCCACCAATTAGCGAATGTTTAAAACTATGCGTTTTAGACCGACCGATATCGTGCAGTAGCGCTCCAATTTCTACTAATTCAATATCCACTTCTGCCTTTTTAATTTTACTGGCAATTTCTACTGCCTTTCTTGCGACGGCGATTGAGTGTTTTCTGACAGAACTTGGAACATTAACTTTTTTCAGTAATTCTAAGGCGTGCTCTCGGCTAGGGATGATCTTTTCTTCTCGATTCATTTCAATTAGCTAAATTCTTGATATTTTGGGTAAAAAAGATTAATTTTAAGAATCTTATATTAATTTTAATAATATTATTCATTTACGTTCTTTTAATAATATTATTGATTGATTGGGATTTATTCAATGAAAAAACCAAAAAAGCGTTCGTATGTACAACCAATTTGTGGGCCTTGCACATTTGGAGTTGCTTGTAATAACATTGACCAATGCCTTAAGCAAATAAATCTTGATTCTAAAAAAAAGAAGCAATTAAAATTTAAAGCTATTAAGGAAGCGCTTCAAAGATTAGGTGAAAGATTCTCTGAATATAGTTATCCGGTTAGATTCTCCTCGGAGATCTACGAGGCTATAAATGGAATAATGGGTATAAAAGATCCATATAAAGAAATTAAAAGAATAAGTAATGAAATTTGTTTAAATCTCGAAGAATATTTTTGGAACGAAATAAAAAAGGGAAAAGATTTTAAGGAGCAATTATATATCGCTATTTTGTGTTCTATTACTGGAAATTTAATTGATTTTGGAACGGGCGGTTATAAATTTGATTTACAATCTGAAAACATCAGGGATAAGTATAAACAGATTACAAATGAAGGTCTAGCAATAAACGAATTAGACAAATTAATCGCGAAATTAGATGGTCATAAAAGCTGTTTGTATCTATTAGATAATGCCGGAGAAATTGTTTTCGATAAGTTGTTAATACGACTATTGAAGGAAAACGGTGTTTATATCGTTGCTATGGTAAAAGGAGGCCCAATTATGAACGATGCTACTCTAGACGATGCTGAAATGGTAGGATTAAATGAATATGTCGACGAAATGTTAACGACGGGATCAAATACTTATGGGATTGACCCTATCTCGGCCAATCCAGAAACTTTAAAAAAGTTAAAATCTGCACCTTTAATAATTTCTAAAGGCCAAGCTAATTACGAGGCTATAAAGTCGTTTTTTGATAAGAGCGAATTAAACGATGTTTTTTTTCTCTTACGAGTGAAATGTGATGTTTGTGCATTACTAATTGGTAATGTCCAAAAAGGAAATAGTGTTTTAATGCACTTTAATTAGATTTTATAGGTATTCTTACTTTAAAAAGTATAAGTTCTAATAAATTAGAATCGCATTATTTATAATTTGTATTTAATATATGATATAATATCAATCATATTTTGATTTGTATAAAACAAATTCAATGTAGAGAAAAAAAGTGAAATCTAAATGAAAACAAGTAAAAAAATTCTAACTGCAGTTATTTTTTCTTTATTTGGAATCTCTCTATTCACAGCGATGCCAGCTTCGATTGCTGCTACAACTACATTAGAGAACACTCTTGGGCATAATTTCACTGAAAATTATTGGTCAGTTTTATACGACTTTGCTGGAGACCATTTGGAAGAGGATTATAATCCAGGACCTTTAGCTTCTAATGTATCTATAGGAAAATACGATGGGAATAATAACACGGATAACAAATATTACGGCGCATATGTAAATATCGGAAATGTCCAAAATTTATATATTGCTCTGCAAAATAACTCTTGGGGATTAGCAAGCGCTAACCACACCTTATATGGAGTATCTCCACACCAAGTTTTGGCCCAGCACTTCACCCCAGTTGGCCAAGAGGATATTCATGTTCTGATGGTGAATAATTTCCTTGGATTGTTGGCGTATAGAGAAACTGGTGGTAGTACAGTTCCAGAAATACCAGATAGTGGTGATGATTTGTATCTCGGTTGGACTTTTTACAATCAATGGCACAAGTTCCTCGTGAATTTAGTATTCGCAGCAAACGGTGTTCCGAAACATATGTGGTTTGATGAGTCAAAAAAGACGGTTGCTACTCCTATACCTTTATCCGCTAGTGGAGGCCGATATCGTTTTGGTATGGAATACACTAATATATTTGTATTATGGCAAAAATTAGCTGTTTCTATGGTTGACGATACTACGGTTGGAGGCGCAACAGTTATACAAGCATGTTCTGCTTTTGCAATGCTCGACAAGTTGACATTTTCATATATTGTAGATGTTCAGCCAAGTTCAGAGTATCCGGATTACGACGAGGTAGTAACTACAACCGAATACGACATTGGTGAAGTTACTGATTTATGGGTTGTTGGAGATGGCGCCACTGCTGCTACTTACTTTAAAGGAACTCATATACCATTATCAAGTCCTGCTACGGATATATCCCACTATAATACAACTAACGATGGAGTCAAGAGAAGATTAAATGGAAGCGATACATACGAGGGATTCGGTCTCGCAGTAATCAATACTGCAAAAATGATAGTCATGGACTTAAGCAAGTTAAATATTGGTAATGTAGGTACTCAGAACTTTCTTGATAACGACGGGCAAAAATTGGGAGTAAGCGAGAAAAATATAACTTCGGGTGAATATAATTACTCCACTACGCCGGTGTATAAACTTGATTTCGTGTCAAAGCCTAATTATATACTTGATGAAACAACTGAATACCCAGCACCTACTCGAGTATTTACGAATGCCATGATGGGATATCCTTTACCTTTCTTAACTAAATGGTTCTTAGACTTTTTAGTTGGTGGATTCGTCGGAAACATTTCGGGTGATAATAGAGTATGGGGTTATGTATTTTTGAAGTTATTATTTGAAAAACCCGATTTCTTTTATTTGACCTGCTTTCCAAAATGGTATGGTTTATCAATTAACCAAGACCCAACATTCACAGTTTTTGTCGAAGCATCAGAAGCTATCCCAGGATATGAACCGGTGATTCTTGCAGTAGTTGGTATTACAGGAATAGGGAGTACAATATTAATTATAAAGAAGAAAAAGAAGCTGAAAATTTCTTAACTAAAAATACAATAATTTTTTTTTTATTTTTTTTTTTCATCAATTTCCTCAACAGAAGTCGACATTTCTTCTATTTTAGCTTGAACTCTAACTAACATAAAATTTCCAGCTAAAATTAATACTACGCCAAAATAGAAAAAAATTGGTACCAAAATTATCTGATTGAATATCAAAACGCCACCAACAATCGGTAGAATTAAATTCCCAGCTGATTGGATGGGGGTTGCAGTAATTATTTTACCTTTCTGAAAAGCAAGTTGAATTACTAATGTTCCATACGCATTTCCAACTGCAAAACCTATTAAAAAAATAATTCCAATGAGTATTTCTGGAAATTGCCATAATTTTATAGCCTCAACTCCAATTTGTGAAGAAACTGCACCCATACCAAACATGATACCAGATACTAAAGCGTAAAAAGGAACCGCCAGCTTTTCAGACTTCTTTGCACCAATGAGACACAAAACTGTAGCGATTATACAGGGAATGTAATAAATTAGACATCCTAAAATAAATTCTATTGATAATAGATTAATGCTTACTTTAGTAACATTGCCTAAAGCTAATAGGATTGGAGCAATAATTATTACACCAATCCCCAAATATTCAAATGTACTTAGATTTTCCTGAAATAATTTAATACCTGCAATAACAGTGAATATCATCCCCGTGCCCATTAACGGTTGCGCTAGTGTAACACCAATATATGCTTGTGATAACATATACATTGGCCCTCCGGAAACTCCTAAAACTAGCCCAATTATCCATATTCTAGATTTCACCATTTCTTTCATCGATTGGGCGTCGCTTAGTTGAAGTTCTGGTATATCCATTACGCCTTTTTTTTGGAAGATCGCGCCTAAACTAAAAAATGATGCAGCTATAACGCCTAAAGAAATGCCTAAAACTAATTCGATTACAGTTAATTCTTCTGCCAACGCTACGAATCCCTCGTTTCACAGAATTCCTTCCGACGGACCGGAGGCTAACCCAAACAATGATCCCCCGATTAAAACGCCCGCTAATCCACCAAGTATCGTGCCAATTGAGACCAGAAGGGAGTCGCCAGAAAACATTGCGAGCAAGTCTTCACCACTAAGAATACCGATTAGAATCCAGATGAGAAGATCAATTACATAAACGATTATTGAGGCGGTTAATCCTCTTCTCAATCCCTTCGCGATGCAAGCTGCGATTCCCGCGGTTATGATCCACGCGAACATGTTAGAACTAAATAATCCTGTAAGGAACAATACGATATCTGCTGGAGGATTTATAATCAATCCAATTAAATCGATATCAGCAGAAAATATTCTACTAACATAATTATATAATCCTGCTATAGGATTAGATAAAAATAAACTTAATGCAGTCTGAATCCCTGACCATCCAGAAAAGGCCCACGCTAAAGTAAAACTTAATAAAATCCCAAGTATAATACCCAATGGTAATCTTGTCGCTCTATAATCTGGCATCGTAATTTCTCAATTTTAATTTTAATAATTAGTAATAATTATTTTTTATACTTTATAATGAATTAAATATTAGTCTTTTATATAAAAAAATAATTAATTTTAAGTATTCTTAAGTACTTGTGAATTCTTTGGACAAGGAAAATAAATATAAAGTAATATTCACTGCGATTGAATCGTGTATATTTGTCGTATTCTTAATGTTTTCAATTTTTTCAATCATAGATTTCATTTTTTACGATAAATACCGGATTTTTGATTTTTTCAACACCTTATCTTTTCGAATAGCTATTGTAGCTTTTATTCTCTTTATTCTAATGCCTCAAATTACCCCATATTTAATTACTTTAAGCGAAAAGGTCATTGAAAAATATAAACAATCTAGATTTAGAAGCGAATTCATTTCAGCTACCAAGGGAAAATCAGAGATAAACATCATGGAGCTATCTCAGCAGTACGATCTTTCCACTATACGCTTAAAAAAAGAATTAAAAAACTTCATTGCAGAGGGTATGATTAAAGGGGAACTCAAAGAAGAAGTTTTTATTATAGATGAAAAGTTTGGGGTTATGGATGTACACGAAAGAAGAATGAAATTCATGAAGGAAAATTTAAAGAAATTTTTATCTGCCTATAGTATTATTAGCCTAAACGATATATCGAAAAGATTTAAGGTTCCTAAAGTTATCGTTAAAGAATTCATTGAAAAAAGCATAGCAAACGATGATATCAAAGCTTTTATTGAAGGAGAGAATCTAATTAGAGAATTATCTGTCTTGAAATACAACAAAAAGAATGTATTTCAATGTCCCCATTGTGAAGGTGAATGCTTAATCGGTTCGAAATTCTGCTCTTCTTGCGGTAAGGAACTTTAATCTTTAAAAAGCAAAAATTATTAAAGTTATTTTTTATTAGATTTTAATATCAAGCTTTAAGAACATAAGTGCCTATAGATTTATACCATGTCAGAAAAGAATGACGAGAGTTTAAAAGAAGATTTCGAAGAAGATTTCGAAGAAGACTTCGTTGAGGAAGAAGATTTAGAAGAAGAGGAAGAAGAATTTAAAATACCTACAGAACCGATAAAAAAGGATTCTAGCACTGAAGATTTAGACGAGGAATTAAAACAGATATATCTGAGTAGTGGGATTCACATCGGTACAAAAATTTTAAGCGGAAATTTGCGAAAAATCCATCAAAACAGTGATGGAAACGCTCCTAACGATTTTATATATAGACAAACAAATTATGGTTTATATGTTCTTAATATAAGAAGGACGGAAGAAAGGATACGCATCGCCGCAAAATGGATTGCAAAATTTCTTGGTGATAGCAAAGCTAAAGGGGAACCCTTAAAGATTGTTGTGTCTTCAGTTCGAAGATATGGTAAAGAACCCGTAAAGAAATTTGCAGAAGTGTTGGGACCTAATGTCATCGCAAAAGATATTCGATTTATTCCTGGTTCCTTGACTAATCCAAACATGGAGGAGTATATACGCAATGTAGCGCTTGTAATTATTGTAGATCCACACGCAGATAAGCAAGCGCTACGCGAAGCAAGAATTGCGAGGATTCCTGTTTTATCTCTAATAGATACCGATGACGATCTCACCAATGTAGATTTAGCGATTCCCGCGAATAATCGTGGTAAAAAAGCTCTTGGTTTAGTATTTTTTCTAATAGCACGAGAAGTCCTTAAAGAACTTGGTGAAATCAGTTCAGACGAAGAATTTCCCTATACAAGGGAAGAATTCGAGAGTAAAATCACACCAATCGTTCGAGATTAATTTATCTTTAAGTTAATTTCTAATTTGACATTTTAATGAATAAAAAAATTATTAGTTTTTCTGGCAAAGGTGGAGTTGGTAAATCTACCCTTTCAACTTTATTTTTGAAATATCTTCTCAATAACTTTCAAGAATTAGAAATATTAGTAATTGATGCAGACCCCGACTCAAATATCGCAGATTTGCTAGGAGTTGAAATATCGTTTGAAGACACCATTGGTGGTGTTACAACAAGTTTCAAGCATCAAATGCAAGAAGGATCGTTATCTCCTGGAGTCCCCAAAAACCAAGTTTTAGAAGCAGAAGTATTTGATAGCGTCATTGAAATGGACAGATTCGACCTTATGGTAATGGGACGCTCAGAGGGAGAAGGGTGCTATTGTTATATAAACTCTTTATTGAAAAACATTATCGATTCCATTACAAAAAGCTATGCAATAACAATTCTCGATATGCCGGCCGGATTGGAACACTTTGCCAGAAAGACTGATAAAAATGTAGACGAGTTATTTATCGTTACAGATCCGAGTAAAATGGGTTTTCATACAATGCACAGAATTATTGAATTAACAGACGAATTAACTTTAGATTTCGAGAAAATTTGGGTCGTTGGTAACGGATTTAGCGATGGACTTAAGCATCTTCTGGAGGAAGAAATTTCGAAAATTAATAGTAAAGCTGTATATTTATTGGGTGTTATCCCATTCGACGAGGAGATTAGCGACTATAATTTTCTTGGAAAATCCATTTTAGATTTGCCCGAAAGTAATAACGCTTATAAAGTTTTTAGTAGTATGTTATCTAAAATCATTGAATAACAAAAATTTTTCTCGGTTTTTATTTTGTCAGAAGATTTAATCCTTAACGAAATTGAAAGTAATAGGGAAGGCTATGTTAAATTCTTACAGCGATTAATTCAAATCAATACTTATAATCCTCCCGGTAATGAGATGGATTTAGCAGTTGAAATCGAAAAATATCTTAAAGAAGGAAATATAAACTGCGAAATTTTTGATATTGGAAATAATCGCGCTAACCTCATTGCAAGACTAAACGATAATTTCAGCGGTAAAAACCTTTTATACAACGGCCATATGGATACGGTTCCGCCGGGGAACGAGGAAGAATGGAAACATCCTCCCCTATCTGGATTCATTAAGAGAAATAAGATTATGTTTGGTCGTGGAACTACGGATATGAAAGCTGGTTTAGCAGCAATGATCGTCGCTTTAAAGATTTTAAAGACATTAGGCGTAAACCTCTCTGGAAATTTGATTTTAAACGCAGTTCCAGACGAGGAAACTGGTGGAAAAAAGGGTACCAAATGGTCCCTCGAAGAAAAACTCAAAGATATTAAATGCGATTTCGCCATCGTAGGAGAACCAACGGGACTCGATCCACTCCCCAGAGCGATTATTGTCGGGGAAAAAGGAATTGTGCAAGTGAAAATAATCACCTATGGGATTTCGTGCCATAGTTCGGTTTCTTTCATGGGAAAAAATGCTATTTATATAATGAGCGATATCATACAAAATTTAGATAAAATAGAAATTCCCGCGGTAAAACCCCCCATATCTGAAAGTGAATTATTAAAACTATTAAGTTCGACCTTTCCAAGTGAAGAAATATTTAACAAAATTTACAGCGAACAAGAAGTACTTCAGAACGTAGTAAAAGCTCTGCAAACTTCCACTAAAAGTATGAACATGATTAAAGGCGGTATTAAAGAAAATGTTGTTCCAGATAAATGCGAGGCAGTTATCGATTTCCGATTATTGCCCGGTCAAAAGTCAGAGATGGTTATAGATGCGCTAAAAAAATTAATAAGTAGTTTGGGTTATACTATAAAAGAGAGTACTGATTCTACTTCTGAAAAGGCGGATGTCGAATTAGACATTTTTTTAATAGCGGATCCATCTTACTGGTCAAATTGGAGAGAATCCCAAGAGATTAAGGACTTTATTAATGTAGTTAATCAAATATATGAGAAAAAATCGTTCTATTTTCTTCATCCTGCAACAGCTGACGCGCAGTATTATAGAAACACTGGCTATTGCGAAAAGACTATAATGTTTGGTCCAGGAAGTGCCGCAACAGCTCATTCTGTAAACGAGTCCGCTGAAATTCAAGATTATATAAACGCTATTAAAGTATATGCGCTTTTTGCGTATCGATTTTTAAAATAAAAGCACTTTTTTTTTATAAGAACTCTTCCTAAATTTAAAACAGAATTTCAATCCATAAATCAATTTTTAAATTGGTGATGAAATTGTCCAAAGAAGACCAAATGTTAGAAGAATTGACAAAAATTAGGGAGATTCTTACACCGGCACCACCCCCACCTCCTCCAAAAGGAGTTGTAGATGAATTTAAGTCTTTTATTAAGAAATATCAAGTGTTAGGACTCGCAGTCGCGTTTATTATGGGGCTCTATGTTGGGGCAGTAGTTCAGGCGCTTGTAGACGATATTATTATGCCCTTAGTCACTCTATTCATGCCAGATGTAGCGTGGGAAGATTTGGTGATTGGAGTTTTCAGAATTGGCCACCTAATCGGAACCTTAATAACCTTCTTAATCGTAGCTCTAGTCGTTTTTTTAATTGTAAAACTTGCAACTAGGATAGGAATCGATTAAATTTGCGGCAAATGCTTTCTAATTTGTTAAATTTATAAAAAAAAACTCTATTTTTTCTTTTTTCATTTCTCAAAAAACAAAAACACTTATTAAAATTGATTTAAGACATTTCGAACGGGAGCTTGTAGATGTTCGGAACCAAATCGAACAATATAGTCGAGAAAATCGAAAAAATATTGTCTAATATCGTCGATAAGCATGCTTTTTTTCATTTTTTCGACCAATTCAGATAAAATAGTTTCGGGATCTCCGTTAAGAATGTTCTGTTTTAGATGCGTAAAATCAGGAACTTTCATTTTCGTATCTATTTATTGCGATTTTTATACATTTCAACATAGGAGATAAAAAAATACAATATATACCTCAATTTTATTAATTATAAAATTAATATCTCTGGTCTTTTATATGTCTTGCCATCAATTTCAACATCAATATAGGACCAGTCTTTTGTTTCTGTCACGATCATGTTTCGTTCTCTCATTACTAGAATTGTATCCTCAGATTTTGTACCCGTTATGCTGGGATTCCAAGCTAACGCGCTATTTTCTACGATTTTTAAATCACTGGTTGGAGTAGCCACAAATTCTCTGTTATTATAACCGATAAATCCACCCTGATGATGCAATTTCCATTCGTCTTTAAACCCTTCAAGCTTGTACCTTTCGATTCCTTTTTTCAATACCTCGTTGAGTGGAACACCAGGTTTAGATTCTGCGATTAAGGTCGCATCTACATTAACTACTGCATCATGTTTTTTCTTTAGTTCTTCGTTTAATTCTCCGAAATGAATCATTCTTGTTGCCGCTATAATTAAACCTTGACGCCGAGCGCAAATAACTAACATGCCATGTTCTTTTATTTTATTAAAAGTGGGAATTGGATGCCGATATTTGAAAACTCGATCGTCTCCAGCAATTAAAAGAACGGTAGGGTATATTCCTTTTACTAGTAATTCTTTAGCTAATGTTCCAGCGACTTTATATTCAGTATTGCCTTTCACAACATTTCTAGCAACGTTTTCGAGTATCAATCCGGTTTCCCTTCCAAGCTTTTTATATCGATCTATCTCAAAAATTGATAATGAAAGTCGTAGCTTTGCTATTTGCTCCGCTATGTTTTTGGTTCCTAATATTCCCGTATCAGAACCAAAATTCTTACCCTTAATAATATCGTTAATAGTATTAAGCAAGTCTCCTTGCCAAGGGATTTCTACAAACTCTATATCAATATCGAGATTGTCAAAAATTTCTTCGTCTTTTATTCTATTCATTTCAATTATTGTGGTAATCAAATATACTTTTTCGGGGGTGTAAATCGTGGTGGTTTGCCCCCTTTCTGACGCAAAAACAACCAAATCGTTCCCCCCTTGTCCCAAAAACCACGAGAAATTTCTTTGTAAATTAAAGATAACTCCATTTAAATTTTCTAGCCTTAATAAGTCATTGATTCTATTTTTTTTTGCTTTAATATCTACAGACATAATAACAAATTCTACATTTTCATTAATAATTTTTAAGGAAAATCTTTATTTTACCGAAAAAGTTAGTGAGAAATAGTGAAAATATTCTGAAATGGGATTAAAAAAAATGATACCAAATCAATGGTATGCTGTTCTTGAATCAAAAGAAGTACAGAAAGGTAAATTAATTGGAGTGACACGACTAGGCGAAAAACTCGTCTTTTGGCGAAATAAAAATGGAGAAATAATATGCTTAAGAGATAAATGCGCCCATCGCGGTGCAGCACTAAGCGCTGGAAAAATTTGTGGGGAAGGAGAAACCGTTCAGTGTCCCTTTCATGGACTTGAATACGATCGAACAGGCAAATGTAAAATAATTCCTGCTAACGGAAGAATTACACCCGTGTCAGAAAGATTTAAAGTAGATTCATACCCAATTAGAGAAGCTCACGATTTCATTTGGCTCTGGTGGGGGAAAAAAAGAGATGAATACCCTCCACTACCTTTCTTCGAAGATATTGATGAGAAATTTTCTTTTAAAACATACAAAGAAGTATGGCCAGTCCACTATTCGCGGGCCATTGAGAATCAATTGGATGGCGTCCATTTACCTTTTGTTCACCACAATACCATAGGTCGAGGAAATCGCACGATTATACATGGTCCTTATGTAGAGATGTCTGAAGATAAAAATGAGATGAAATTTTTTGTAGATATGCAAAAAGACGATGGAAAAACGAGGTCTTTAAAACCAGAAGCATTTCCTATGGACAAAATAGGGAATTTCTACATTCATTTTAAATTTCCAAACTTATGGCAAAACCATCTTACTGATAAAGTCAGAATTTTTATTAGCTTTGTCCCTATTGACGAAGAAAGCACACTTTTTTATATGCGATTTTATCAAAAAATAGTTAGAATTCCATTATTTAGAACATTAGTAAATTGGCTAGGTATAGCGTCTAGTAAGGTAATACTTCACCAAGATAGAAAAGTGGTTATTACTCAAGACCCGAAAAAGACTTGGTTAAAAATGGGTGAAAAATTGTTTCAAGGAGATCTTCCCATAGTGAAATATCGCCAGCGCCGACAAGAACTAATCGAAGCGGAAGAGTGAATTTTTTTAATTAATTAGTTAGTATATATTTAATTATTTCTTTTCTTTTCTTAAGCGCGTTTTTTGCAGCGGTCTCGACCTTCATTTCCATTTGTTCATAGTCTTCCGGAGTCGCTTCACCAACTTTCTTTTTTATTTCTGTGTATGCAGATTCTCTAAATCGTGGAAGAATAGATGTTGCTTTTTTGTCAGTGAATTGGAATTTTACCTCGTTTGAATCGTCGACATACCCTATTTCAGCGCATTTTATTCCAAGTTCTCTCAAATCTTTTATAATTAGTTCGCTCACAGTTGCGTCGCAATAAATTAACAAGGAATCTAAAGACACTCCCAAATAATCCACGCCCGTTTTATTTAGAAGGTTTAACACATTCTGATTTACTAGTTCCTTTACCTTCGCTTCCTGAATAAACACTCCGCACTTTGCTTCGTAATTAATCTCATATAGGTCTCCCCTTAAGCCTCCGTTTGTTACATCACACATGGCTCGAATACCCTCAAAATAGTCCACTGATAAAATCTTTTCGCAAGCCTTTAGGAACTTTATATTGATAGTTTCTTTGACAAATTCGTGGTTTCCAGAGTATATAGCCGTAGTTGCAATTGTTCCTCCACCAGCACCTTCGGTCATTAATATTGTATCTCCAACTTGTATATTTCTTCTCGCAAGAACTTTTTTGCAAACTCCAACAGCTGCAATCCCTCCAACCAAGCGATCTCCTATGACCATATCTCCACCTATTCTTAAAGTCGAACCAGCTGTAATTGGTACATTCGTTAATTCTGAAACAGCTGAGATACCCGCCATAAAATCGAAAAGCTTCCCAACATCTGCGTCATCTCCTAAGTGAACATCAACCATAATTGAAACTGGCTTAGCTCCTTTTACATATAAATCTCTTAATGCTGCTCGAGTTACGTGAAACCCACAAATAAATGGAAAGTCGCTTAACCGGGAATGAATTCCTTCCATTTTTGATACAATAAACACTTCCGAATCACTAAATTCTTGACCCTTAAAATCTCGAAAACCACTTAACTCGATTGCACCAGCATCGTCAAGAGAAGTTGGGGCTAAATATGCCTTGGTTTTGGTATCTGAAAGTTCCGCAATCATTTTATGGACAAAAAAATCCCCCAAACCTCTACACCCAACTCCTTGCTTTCCCGCAGTAACATTCGCTTTAGGTATTTCGAGTAAATCTTTTTCAAAATCCCCCTTTACAGCGTCAAGGCCGCTCTTTACGCACTCTGCATACACCGCCTTTGACATCAATCGCGCGTCGTGTTCTGTGATGTTTTTGAAATCGAGATATTCTTGGGTTAATCTTTCGATAATTTGATCCTTGGGAATATTTTTTCGAATTAATCTCCTTGTTAGTCCTTCTAAATCGCTCAAATCAAATCACAATTTTAATAAACTTAAAAATTAATACTAACCTAATAATATTTGATAGGATAAAATTATTATTTTTGTCAGCTGTTTTGGTGAAACTATAATCAAAATCACGATCACAACTCCCTCCAGAATTCACCTATCTCTTATTGACGAAAATGGTTATACCGGGAGAATTGATGGTGGGATAGGACTGATGCTAGATCGACCAAATATCGAAATAGAGGCTTCAAACAATTCTGATGAGCTAAAAATCGAGTTTGAAGTCCCTCACGATGGATTTACTCAGACTATACGCGAAAAAACTAAGAAAATAATTGAAGCATTAAACATTGAAAATAAGAATTATCATTTCAAAATAAAGAAATATTTCGATGAACACCTAGGAATTGGCTCAAAAACTCAACTTAGTTTAGCAATTGCAACAGCAATTTCAAAATTGGAGGGATTGGATATATCAGTAGATCTATTAGCTAAAATCGTGGGAAGAGGGGGTACTTCTGGGATCGGTTGGCGTGGTTTTGAAACAGGAGGTTTTATCTTAGACGGTGGACACGATTTTGGGGATGGAAAAGAAAAAGAAACTTTCTTACCTTCATCAGCTTCGCCCGCTTCCCCAGCTTTAACATTAATTAGATATCCAATACCTGAGAATTGGAGATTTGTTGAAATTATTCCTAATGTGAAGAAAGGCGCTCACGGGACGGAAGAGGTAAGTATTTTTCAAAAATACGCTCCAATAAACCGCGAAGAAGTAAATGAAGTCTCCCATCAAATTTTAATGAAAATTCTTCCGGGTATTATCAAAAACGATTTAGATTGCTTCGGTCAAGGTTTGAAGAGAATCCAAGCTTTAGGATTTAAAAAAATCGAAATTGATCTACAAGATCTTATTGTGAAACAGATTTTTGAGTTTTTGGATAGAGAAAAGGTAAAAGCGTATGGAATGTCCTCGTTTGGACCGTGCGTTGTTACTATCACAGACAACGAAGAATCAGCAGTAATATTAAAGAAAAAGTGCGAAGAGTTCATTAGAGATGTCGGTGGGACCGTCTTAATAGCGAAACCTAATAATACTGGAGCAGAAATTAAAATTCAAGAATAAATTTTTTTTAAACGCTATGAATGTTAAATACGCAAAAGACATTACCGACCGAGAACAAGCTACATTTGAAACAGGCATTAAATTAGGAGCTATATATCATATTCTATGCGGTATTCCAGTTTCTAAAGACGAAAATGTTATTACTTCTATAGAAAAAGGAATTGAACAAGCGATATCGTGCCAGCCTTATGTGAAATCCGTTAAAATTAATCTCAGAAGAGCAGAAATTCAAGGAGAAAAGAAGACAGAATTTGATTACGACGAAATTAGTGGTAAAATAATAGAAGCTGATGTTGTTATTCACTTTAAAAACATTGAAGTTAAGGGTAAAATCGAATGGAAGAGTGATTTAGATTATCCCTTAATGTTGATTGCTGAAATAAACGCACTTTAAGTCAATCTCTCATATTACTTAATTTTACATTTTTTTATAATCGTATTTATCTAATACATAGACTCGATCGTTTTCCTTAACGGGAGAATCTACCAAAATTCCAGCAGTAATGTGATTCTCCTTGGATGCA
>SMTZ1_10002827_pt1 | contig 17426 bp, 10 predicted proteins | sample DeeMarSWOR136_30_FD_25667 | JGI IMG/M metagenome (IMG submission 25667)
GTAAGGGCTTAAAGATCAAGGTCCAAGATGGGAATGTGTCCCTTAAGAGGGATGAACAAACGAGGTCTATTACAACCACTGCCCTCTTCAGGGGAGATATCATCACATTCGCTGATGGAGAGGCGAACTACGTGGCTGAGATAATCTCCCCCAAGAGACGTCCAAGGAAAAGGCGGAGGTAGGCTTCAAGGTGACAAGATATATATTTCATTAAAGTTCTAACAAACGAAAGGAGGGAGGAACGATGGCTGAGAACATGCCAAGAATAAGGAGCAGCATTATTGTTGGCATTGGTGGATCTGGGGCCTTGGCAGCCCTTTACGCCAAGAGGTCCTTAATCCAGTTTTACGAAAAGATTCCCTATAGCATAAGGTTTCTCATCCTTGATACCGACAACCGCCGCCCCATGCCTCTTAAGGTGAACATCAAGGGAGAGCGGTGGGCAGTGGCTGGGATCGAGGAGCACGAGTTCCGATATCTTTCCGTGGATGACCCCCTCAATGTGATCAGGGTTTCTCCTTCCATCAAGAGGTGGTGGCCTGAAGGTATTCCCACTAGGGCCATTCTAAACGGTGCGGGTGGTTATCGAGCCCGGGGAAGACTCGCCTTCCACGCCCATGCCCATGAGGTGGATGGGGTCATAAAAAAGGTGGTGGAGGAGGTCATGGCGGGAGATCTGGCCCATAACATGCGGATGGAGCAAGAGTTAGAGCTTATCGTGGGGGCGGTGGATGTTTATGTAGTTGGTTCATTGGCGGGGGGAACGGGTAGCGGCTCCTTCATTGATGCGGGTTTTCTCTTCCAGCAGGCCCTGGAAAATGTCAAGCATAGGGTGATAGGCTTCTTCATCCTTCCGTCCGTTTTTGAGGGACTTCCGGCAACCTTGCGTGTCACGATGAACGGTTATGCAGCCCTCAATGAGCTTGACCACTATTTTGGGATTCATTACCTGAGACAAAAGCCGCGCTTCATCTTCGGCGATAAGGAGTTTTCACCGGGCCGGCCCCCCTATGATGTGGTGAACCTCATGGATGCGGTTCAGGAAAAAGGTCAGGTTATCCCTGGCAAGGGGACGGACAGGGGAGTCGAGACCCTTTGCCGGATTGTGGGAGAGGGAATGGCCCTCAACCTCGGTAATGTTGGACAAAAGGCTGAATCCGCTTGCGATAACCTCTACGACCATATCGTCTCCCAGGACTTTAAGAAATGGGGTGGGAAAAGGCCTCATTACTCCACTATAGGGGTTTCCTCCATCATCTATCCCATGGAAAAACACTTCAATCAACTTTCTGCCTACTACTCCTATGCCCTCGTTGATGGGCTTCTGGGCATGATAAGGGAAGGCGTGGAGGAGGCCCGCGAAAAGCAGGCCGAGGATGACGTCAACAAATGCCTCACAGAGGCCAAGCTCGAAAAGCAAATTATCCTTGAGGATATTATCCCCTCCGAGAATCTCCTTTTCTACCTCTCAACCGAGGGCATCAGCTCTCCTGCTGAGTTGGATCAGGAGGTAGGATCGGGCCGCAGAAGGAGGGATTCCTTGAGGGAACAGATTGATCAAAATCACCATGTAAAAATGAAAGAGGCCAAAGAGAATGTAAGTGGATCCTTAAAAGGATGGGAGGAAACCGAGGGGGTTATCTATGCCCGAAAGGCCGCTGAGAAGATAGCTGCTCGCTACGGCGTCTTTAGGGATGAAATCCTATCCGAGGTCAAGGAGTTCGAAGAGGAACATTCTTCGTCCCAAAAGAAGGCACAGGACTTCTATGAGGAGAATGTCAAAAGGGTTGGGTGGAAGGAATGGGTTCTGAGGAGACGCGACGAGATCTTCCAGGATTACCTCGATCAGATGGGCCGTATCTTTGGATTGGAGCTAAAAATTGATCGGCACAGAAAGACACTTGCCATCATCAATGAACTCGTAAAAACGTTAAAGGAATATATCGAAGGCCTTGGTCTGGGGGCCATAGAGATGAGGCTCTCACGGGTCAGGGAGGCGATAGAGAAAGGCTATTTCGGAACATCCAAAATGGTGGATCAGTACGGACAGTACTCTTTGGTCCTTTACCCCAAAGAGATAGCAATTGAAGGGCCTATCCCTCGCGATCGAGAGCTCATTTTACTGCCATTGGAGTTCGAGAAATTGAATATTCCCCTTCCCAATGCCAAGGAGTTTCTGCAAAAGAACGATATGGCTGTGGCCGACCTGGAGAGAGTTGATGAGGAAGATCTTAAAAAGAGGATCATGTCTTATGCCCACGAGAGGGTTTCACCCATCAGGAAGATTGATATTGAAAGGATACTTCCATTGCGAAAGGAGGGAATCGATTACTGGTTGAGGGAGGCCTCTCGTCGGTCAACGCCCCTCTGGCACCACAATGCTGCGGCCGAATTGGCAGCCATGATGGAGGAGATCTTCATCATCGGTGTAGAGGATGAATACCGCACATCATTAAGGGAAACTGCCTTTCCGGAAGCTAAGTATCCCCCAACCTTCATGTCCACCTCCGATGCCCATAAGACCTTCCTGTTCAAGTATAAAGCTCCTCTGCCAGCCTATCTGTTGGCCGATATGGAGAGATATCGCCTGATCTACCTGGAAACCTCCCTTGAGGGTACGCCTCACGTTGAAGACAAGATGGAGCTCATGTTGCCCGATCTTTTTCCAGAGGACGTGGTGCAAGCTCAGGCCTTCCGTCTCTACACCTTGGCTATGGCAAAGGGTTTAATAAAAGAGGAACGAGTTTACGGACGATACATCATTGATGATGCTCGCTGTCTCAAGCCAGGGGAGGATCGTCTGGAACTAGGATATCCAGCGTGGAGGGTCTTTGAGGAGCTAAAGAGAGATGGCCGGAAAGACCTGAGGGAATCCCTGGACTCCGTGTTCCGGGAAGAGATGAAGGCAAACCCGGAAAAGATCAAACAGGCCCTCGACGCCTATTATCAGAATATCAAGAAGGCCTTTGATGAACGAGATGCCTCCATGAGCCTGGGAGATGAACTTCTGCTTCACAGGCAGATAACGTTTCTGGATGAGTTCTCCCGCGGTGGTGCCGATCTTGAGAAGATACTCTCGTAGAGGAAATCAATATGAAAGAGGCACTGGTCTTCATAGGGTTTGGGGAGATTGCCAGGAAAGTGAGGCCTTTTTCCCCGTATAGCCTCCTGATAGAAGGGGGGGCTCAGACTTTTTCGGAGGAAGAGCTGGAAAGGGAACTTCTCACCTTTTACCAGGATTTTAAGGCCACGGGGGCAGAAAGGGTGAGATATATAACTCTCTTTCCTCCTTACGAAGGGTTTGGCCTTTCCGTTCAGCACGTATTCAAGGTTATTGCGGATCTCCATCGAGAGGTTATCCTGCTGCCCTTTGAAACTGAGGCTTTCATTCTCCTTCCCTCGGTGAAGTCGGATCGCACAGCAAAGGCGAGGGGTTACCGCTTTTTTGAAAATCTGGAGACAATCCCCCCGAGGAGTGTTCCTGAGCTCCTCTGGCTTCTTGATCCCGATCGCTTGCCTGATGACCTGGTGGATGACATCCTTTCCCTTTATCTCTCAACCAATGTCTACCGTTCCTTCAACGCTCAAGCAGAGACCAAGGCCAATAGAGCGAAAGGGCGACGATATAGCTCGCTGGGAGTAGCAAAGTTGGTATTTCCGGCCCAAAAGTGGCATGAGTACCTCTCGCTGATGCTTGTTAGGGACCTCCTGGGCGTCCGTCCTCTCTCGCCCGTTTCTGTCAGCCTGGAAACGGCACGAATGGCTCTTTCACAGATATTACCATTTTTGACAAGCAAGCTCTCCAAGATTTCTGAAGCAGTTTCCCGGCCTGCTACCTTCCCGCAATCAGAAATCCTTCTCGAAGGGCTTGCCATTGATGAGGAGGAGAGGCTTGAGAAATTCCTGGCCAGGCTTAAACTCCACATTAATCAAAAGAAGGCAAAATGCTGGGATGAGATGAACTCCGACGCCGAGCTCTTCTGCCAGGAGGCCAAAAAGGAACTGGAAAGCATCCTCGATGAAGCCCCCCATGGCCTTTATTCGGCTTGGGGATTCATGGGGCTTATCCTTGCTTCAGGGGGTCCGTATTTGGAATTCCTGAAAGAGCTTGATCCCTGGCCCGAGGGTCTGAGCGGGGTATCCCTTCAGAGTTTTCTCTTTGGCTGGCAGGAGAGGATACCCTCGCCTGTGCTCGATCTCCTCTTCCGAGAGGTTATGAAGGAATTGCGCCAGTTCTACGTGTCGTGGCTTCTCCCTTTCCCGGAGCCTGCAACTTGGGAGGCCATTTTTCAAGAACTCTGTCGCCTCTTGGAGGTGCCGGAGTTAGAGAAGATCATTGGTGAGGGAAGAAATTTTATTGAGGCCCTGAAGGAAAAGACGGAGATCGTCGTGATGGCCGCAGAAAGACCTTATGCCTCGCCGCTTTCCGGGGAAGATCTTGAGGGCATATTGGAGTTACTGGAGGCTCGGGCACGAGAGTACCTGCAAGGTGTGATAAACGAGGTTAGCCCAGTTAGGAAGGAATTCGAAGAGCTGGAACAAAGGATAGCCGCTCTCGGTTGGAAGAAATACCTTCCCTGGTTCTGGCCTCTTTTATTTAGGAAGCGGGCAAAAAAGGCTGAATTCGAGAGGGCCAAGGCGAGATTAAGACAGGCTTATCTTCAGGTCCTGGAGAGACGCCAAAGGCTCTTCCCGTGTTATTTTGCGCCCTTTGTGGCCGAAAGGCTATCTGAACTGCTGGAAACCTTGGAGGAAGAAATTAAGGCTTTTATCTCGCTCTTGGGGGAGAATAGGTCCTCGGCTGATCAAAGGATAGACGGGATGGATTTTTCCCTCCCTCCATTTGGGTTTCAGGTGGTAAAAACCGAGGAGGATATCAAGAGTCTTTACTATCATAAATTTGGTCCTCAGGATATCCCCCGATTATTTGACAAGTTTATTCAGTCTTTCAAAGAGCCTGGTGAACCTCCTCCAAAAGTCTCTGATTTCTATACTCCAGCCGAGAAGAGAACGGCCTTTATCCGGGGGCTGTGTGCTTACTCTCTGGCTAGCTTCGCCTGGGTGAAGGATTGGGATGTGCGGAAAGTTATCGCCCACTTGAAAAAGGGGAATGAGATGGGCTCACTCCTGGAAAGAAGGGCCGAGACCTTTCTCCAATTTAAAGATCCTGTTCCAACGGACATTGAAACCGCCCTCTTTGTTGGCCTGGATAACGAAAGTCGCAGTCCCTTTCCCTCCTCAGCATTCTCTGCTCCATCGCCTCTTTTCTATTCGCACGGAAAACCTGAGATCATCACCGGGCTCAGGCTCTGCCATGGGTTCCCTGCCTCTTCAATGGAGGGATGGGAGCACTGGAGGACATGTGCTCAAAGGGAGGAGGGGCAAGAATGAAAATGAAAAAAAATAGTAATTCATCCCGTGAAACTCTTATGAGGCGTCACTGGGATGGATCATTCTAGAAATAAGCGGTCGGACGAAGGCATGGCAGACGATTCCAAAGAGACCCTTATCCGGTGGCGGCTGGAGGCCATAAGCCGGCAAGTTGAAAAGGAGCCTTCGGAAGGGATGCGCCTTGAACCTACTGAGTGGCCTGATGAAGAGAGTTTGGAGGCCGCGACCCGTCTCTGCAGAATGGGGATTGAAATTCCGTGGAGATATGGACAGGCGTTCGGCGACAAAGATCTCAAGGTCATAGGGCTTCGGGCAGGTGCCATCGGGGTTGTCTTTTTTGTGGAGTCCAAACAGCTTGGGAGAAAGAAGATCTATGCCACAAAAACACTCAAATCATTCCTTGAGCCCGATTATCTCAGTTTACCCGGAGGGGAGCAAGAAAAGATCTCTCTGGCCTTTCTTGAGGAGGCCCTTACTTGGCTGGAGATGGGCCAGCATCTCCATATCGTTGCGGTACATGCTCTCAAAAATCTTCTTCACCCAAAACTAAAAAGGAATATTCCCTTTGTCTTTTCCGGCTTTATGCCGAACGGGAATCTGAAAAAATATCTGGCAAAAAAGAGAAAATTAGACCTCAAGGAATCTCTGATCCTGGGTATTCAGCTTTGTGACGGCTTACTGCATGCCTACGAGAATGGCCTCAAGGCGCATCGGGACCTTAAGCCCGATAATATAATGCTCTATGAGGAACGGATCTTCAAGGTTACTGACTTCAGCGCAAATGTGATCGGGACCCCCGGCTACATGGCCCCTGAGCAGGTGGCAGCCTGGTGGAGAAGCCAGGGTAAATGGATAGTCCCCTATGAGCTTCCTGTAGATCACAGGGCAGATCAGTTTGCGGTTGGGTTGATCGCGCTTGAGGCCTTTTTAGGGAGACATCCATTTCTTATTTGTAACGGGGCATGCGTTAGTCCAGAGCGGGCAAGGGAGTACGTGGAGAGGGGAGTGGGTGAGGTAGTTGATGATTCTTTGCCGAAGAGCCTGAAGCAGATTCTTACGCATGTCTTTTCTCCCAAACCTAGCGATCGCATCCCGGATTTTTCTGCCCTGAGAAAGGAGCTCCTTGGGGCTTATGAGATGGAGTTCGGAACGTATGATGCGCCTGAGGTGGAGATAGACGACTCAGCCTCCTGGTGGTTTGAGAGGGGAGAAGCTTTTTATGATTTGGGGCGCGCTGGCTCTTCCGAGAAGCCCTTTAAGGAAGCCTGGGAGCGATTTCATAGCATTCCCGGAACCGAGCTTGATCAAGCAAGATGCACAGAGAACCTGGGGAGTGTCTATCGCGCCACGGGCCGATTTGCTGAGGCGGAGAGCTCGTTTGGGGAGGCCCTGGGTATGTATCGGCGCATCCCCGGGACCGAGCTTGATCAGGCAAGATGTTTGGCCAATCTTGCCGAGATCTATTTTCGGAAAAATGATTCGTCCCAAGCCCGGAAGCGTTGTTTGGAAACCCTGAAGCTCTGCGAGGCCTTTCCCCCAGAGGTCACGGGTGAAATCAGGTCCTACTGTCAAGAAATCCTTGAGGAACTTGATCGGAGATAATCACGCGTTTACTTGAAAATAGTGACCTATCTAATATGCTGGGAAAACTTAGGACAACAAGTGTCACGGGAGCCTTTCTCCTCCCGACAATCACGGGCTTCACGAAAACATCGGCATCTTCATAGACTTCTTCCTGGAAGAGTTCAGCCAACCTCTAAATTTCCTCAATTCCTTCCTTCCATGAGACCGCCCCGGTGCAAATCATCTGTCTTGCCTGCTTTCCACGGGAAAGTTGGTTGTTACCACCACTATGCTCCACGGTTCCACCTCCCCCTTTCTCTGTGGGGTAACGATTCTTTCTGCCGTGCCTCTGCAGCCAACCATCCGTGCTACGATGAGCATGAGATCGCTTTCCTCTAACGATCTCCCCATGGCCTCCCTGCTTCGGCCCACCCGTTTCTATCTTATTCCTAGGGAGAAATCCCAAGTCTTTTAATCATCCAAATAAAAAACCCGAGCGAGAAATGACCGATTTGATCAGTAAATTAAGTAGGGTTTTTGGGATGGCCCCGAAACATCAAAAAGGGAGGTGGAAGAGATGGCTGAGCAAAAACCAATGACGATGTCGGAGGATATTAGAGGCTGGGGAGTAGGGCTTCTGATCATGGGCGTTCTCCACTTTGTCCTCCCCTTTCTTTCACCGGAGTGGGGGATGGTGCTGATCCCATTGGGAATCCTCTCGCTCATCATCAGACATCGGGGGATGTTTATTGTCATCGGGGCGGGGTTGATCATGGTGGGTTTGCTCAATATTGCTGGCAGCATTGATGCTGGGGGAGGTTTCTGGACCATCTTTGGCGGTCTTCAGATCTACTGGGGGATTAAGGAGATGGCCAAGTTTGCCCGTTACGGAAGAGAGCCTGAGGAAACTCTTTCGGCAGATGGCGAGCCCCTGAACTAAGAGGAGAGCAAGGAGGTTTAAAGTGATGAAGGCAGGGTTGCTGAATTCACTAGGGCTTCATGTTCGCTTGGGTGACCCCCAGAGCCATGGAAATCTGACGATCTTTCCACTGGTGGGGGAGGACGAAGGCCCTCCCCCTTATCTTTTTCTGCAGGATGCGCTGAAGGAGGGATTGGTGGAAGTGGGAGAGGTCGGCGGAGCAGTGGTTTCTGAACTTGTGGCAACAAACAGGGGCGAGCGGGATCTTTTGCTCATCATGGGAGAGGAGCTTTTAGGAGCCAAGCAGAACCGTATGGTGAATGTGACCGTGCTGGTGCCAGCCATGGCATCTCTTAGGGTTCCTGTTTCCTGCACCGAGAAGGGGCGATGGAGGCAGGAGAAATGGGGGATGAAGATGGCCAGAACGAGCGACCATTACACCACCTGTTGCCTCAGGCAAACGCTTCTCGGGTCGGTAAGTGATTCGATAAATCTCAGAAAGACCTACCGCTCTGATCAGGTAGAGATTTGGCATGCCATCAGCCGTTCCCTTTCTTCCCTGCGTATTGATAGTGAAACAGGGGCTCAGAGTGAGCTTTTCACCGGGAAAAAGGCCGACATGGAGGGCTACCTCGGCCATTTTCACTCGATACCTGATCAAGTGGGAATGGTAGGTGTAGTCAAAGGCGAGCTGAAGGGGTTGGACCTTTTTGGGTCCGAAGACACCATGAAAAAGATGTTTAAAAAGCTGTTAGAATCATATATCATAGAGGCGATTCCAGACGCCCGCGAATCGTGTGGGACGATGGGGGCGGAGGTCGAGGATTTCCTTGACGATGTTCAAAGAGCGAAGGTGAAGAGGATGCCGGCCCCTGGCAAGGGAGAGCATCTTCTCCTTGAGGGGAGGAAGCAGCGGGGTATGGCCCTGGTAACGGATGATAGGTTGCTTCATCTCTATTCAGCGCCTTGGACAGGCTAAGCGAATTTATAAAATCGGGTAGGATGATCGCTACTCTTATTCTTTCAGGAGGCCCGAGAAGACGGTGAGCGCCCGGATCGAGAAATATGCTGCCAGTTTACGAGTATTGGGAGAGAAGCTTGAAGGATTGAGATGTGAGGATAGGGAGATGGAGCAATAGGGATGGATAAGGTAAACAATAGTTTGGAACCACGCGATACCTTGACCAAATCCTCTTCCTTACCCATCAGGAGAATGGAAGAAAGGCCTCGTCCTCAAACCCGGATAAGACTCCCTGAAGAAGATCCCTTCAGTCTTAAGGTTGTTGAACAACTTGAAAGACAGGGGCTTACCATCAGGTGGCGCTATGGGTTCAAATTGGCCAATCGTTATGAGGTAAGGCGGATACATGCGGGTGGGATGGGGATTGTATGGATCGTCGAGGATCTGTTTGACAATAGAAAGCCCTATGCCGCAAAGAGCGTCAAGCCATTTTTCAGGAAACCTGTAACTGATGAGGAATGGGAGAAGAGGGGAAAATCAATCCAAAGGTTTCTTGAGGAATGCAAGATATGGGTAGATTTAGAAAAGCACAGGCATATTGTGAATGCAGAATTCCTGGAAAAGATAGAGGATGTCCCCCTGGTTATGTCTGAATACATAGAAGGTGGCGATTTGACCAAATGGATAGAAAAAGGCCCGTGGCCAATTGAAACCGTTCTTAATTTTGCGATTCAGTTCTGTATCGGAATGGAGTATGCGAATAAAAGGGGAGTTATCATCCACAGAGATATTAAACCAGGGAACATAATGATCACTCCTGATAGGGTATTGAAGATCAATGACTTTGGGCTTTCAAGGGCGATAGGTGCTGCTGAAGAGATCAGAAGGGATGACTCACTGTATGGCGACTCTCCGCTTAACATTGAAATGGTGAGTATATCAAGAGGTTTCGGAACTCCACCATACATGGCACCGGAACAATTTGATGAACGGCTCCTTGAATACGTGGGGCATCCCGTATATCCAATTGGCCCTGCCTGTGATGTCTTCGCCTCCGGCCTTGTGTTTTATGAGATGTTGAAAGGAGAGCACGCCTACAAAACCGACACAGGCAGTGATAGGGACATCTTGGACAAGGCCTTCAGGATAGCATCCAAGTTATCAATGAACGCCACGTATGTTTATTATTTCCTTAAATCAATTGATCTGAATCTTTCTGCGCCGATCTCAAACAATGAGCAACTTGATAACTTTATCCTTAAATGTTTGAGGAGAGACCCCAATGAGCGATATGAGAGTTTTACTGAACTCAAGGGGGAGTTTATAAGAATTTATCATCAGCTCACAGGAAAACATTATGAGGTCTTAGAAGAACCGGCTCCAAAACCGAACTACAAGAACAAAGCTAAGACAGCTTTTATACTTGGGAGAGAAGAAAAGGCAATTAAATTGTATGACATGGCATTGGAGGAAAATCCAGGGGATACGGGTACCTGGCTCGAAAAAGGACTGGCTATGGCTGAGGTGGGGAAACTGAAAGATTTTGGAACATGTTCCGAAATAATTAAATATTTCAAACCGAGTAAAGAGTATTCGGTAGAGTTACTTTTCGCTGGAGACATTTCCGAACGAGATATCAGATTAATAAAAAATATATCTTCTCAGGAAAAGTTTTTAAAAGCTACAAATTGTATTTTACAAAACCTTCATGCTTCTAAGAAAGGAAAAGAATTTTTTAAAGGTATATATTCACTGACTCCATTGCTTTCATCGTTAAAAAGTGATTATCCTAAAAATCGTTGTGAAGCTATCGTAGCAATAGGCCAATTGGGTGATCGGTCAGCCGTTCCTTATCTCATAGAGCTCTTGCGGGATAATAATAACGTCGTCCTTGGAACTGTTGCAAGAATATTAGGCATATTAGGAGACATGTCAACAATCCCTTATTTAATAAAACTATTAAAACATAAAGATGGATTTGTTAGTGGGCATGCTGCGGACGCATTATGCAAACTGGGCGACAAATCTATTACCACTCATTTAGTTAATACACTCCAAAATCATAGGGAAAATGAGACAAGAGCTTCTGCGGCTAGGGCATTAGGTGAATTATGTGATAAAACAGATAGAACATTGCTCCCACACCTTTTGATGGCGTTAAGAAAAGATACATCTGAAGCTGTACGTCTATATGCCGCACAAGCACTAGCCAAATTAGGTGATAAATCTGGGTTCTTTTACTTAATAGAAAAAATAATGGATAGAATTCCTTTTACCCGGAAGCTGGCAATATTTCTTTTGGCGGAATTAGGTAATACCCGCGCAATACCTTATCTAATAAAGGGCCTAAAGGACAAAAATAAAGATGTTCGTGTGGTCGCGGGAGAGGCATTGGCTAAATTAGCTAACCGTGCGGCTATTCCCTACTTAAAGGATGCATTAAAGGATGAAAGTAATAAAGAGAAAGTTGAAAAAGGCTTTCTTGAGTCTAAAGAAATAAGGTTTATTTTTACTGATATTTTAAACGACTTAGACAGAAACACAGGTACTAGGCAGATTATTCCTCTTTTGTTAAAAGAACTAGAGGGGAAAGATGAGAATATACGCAGAAATGCTATTCGCGCCCTGTGTGACTATCATGATGAGTCTATCGTCCCTTGTATAACAAAAAAATTAAGAGATATAGATGTGGTTATGCGTAGATTTGCTGTTAGTATATTAAGTAACATACGGAATAAATCATCAATCCCATATTTACTGGAAATCTTAAATGATGAAGATGAGGACGTGCGTTCGCACGCGGCGCGAGCATTAGCGAAGTTAGGTGATAAAACGGCAATCCCTTATTTGGTAAAAATTTTAAAAACTAGCGATTTTCCCATTGACCGCATTTCAGCCCTGGAGGCATTAGGTAGCTTAAATGATCGCACTATACTTATCTATTTAATAAAGGCATTGGAAGATGGTGATGGGAATGTCAGGTTCAGCGCTTTCAATTTACTAACGAATATAGGTTACAATGCAGGAATCTCTAAACTGATAAAATGTTTTGATTCGCTGATATTATACGCAATATATACGGTGCACACCAGGGAAAAGATGAGGTCTTTTATGAAGTCTTTTGATGATAATCTGACATTCAGGAAGGTTCTAATTGAATCATTATCTACTGGTTCTCATATAGATATAAAGCTAAGAATATTAAGAAATATTTATTCAAAACCCGATGAAGAAGTACTTTCGATACTTAAACAAACCCTCAAACCGTACTCAGCTTTTGAATGGAATAGAAAGGGCTTGAAACATCTTGAAGCAGGCAAAAAGAAAGGAGCTATAAAATGCTTTAAAAAGGCCATTGAGATTGATCCTGACTGGCAGGAGCCGAGGGATAATTTAGAGAAAACCCAACAAAAGGTAGAGTGAAGGGCTGAGAAGGTTAAGATACCATTTCATATTTGAGGGTAGCAAGCAGCGGGGGATGGCGCTGGTGGCGGATGGCAGGTTGCTTCATCTCTATTCGGCACCTCGGACAGGTTAACCGAATTTATAAAATGGAACAGGACGATCGCCACCCTTATTTTTCCATGAGGCCCGAGAAGGTGGGGTTTTTCATTAAAAGAGAATTAAAACAAATTTAGTAGGATGGTAAATACCATGTTAAAAAGTGCTCATAGTTTAACTATTTTGGTGACATTACTCATATGGGGGCTGGTTCCTCAAGTTGTTATGTCAGCTGATAAGCCCCCAATAAACATCTTCTGGAGCGATCTGGGAATAAATCAGTGGCAGCTTGAAGCAAGCTTGGGAAACGATTTCAGTAAATTTCATAGGGTGAAAAAGGAAACGATAATTGTAACCGAAAGGAAAGGGCAGATACTTATTCCTATGCCCTCTGATGCTTTATTACCAGGAGGTGAAGAAGAATGGCAAATGTTGTCTTCTAAGATTTATGACGTCTTGAAGTCAAGAATGACCGATGCCCTAGCCTCTGGGATTAAAGAGTTTGAGATAAGAACAGAACAAAACATCAATACAGGAGGTTATTTTAACCCGGTGAGACAAGGGAATGTTCTTAAATTTATCCAATCCTTTTGTTTGGCCTTAGATAGATTAAAAACAGAACTTTCTTCCAAATATAACGTTACTGTAAATGGCCTTTGGGGCAGCAACGGTGGATACGTTGCTTCTATAATAATACCAGAACTAGGGCCTGGTCTCGTAGATGGGGGCATATTGGTTGATCCCAGGGCGTGGGAAAGTGATGTAAAAAGACTTTATAACACCCTTGGTGAAAATTTAGCCATAATCAATACTGCCGGTGATGCTCCAACTAGAAATCGTACTTTTCCTGTCCCGGTTTTTCGTCTTAATGAGAAAATGGTAGCCTATCATGACACGGCCAAGGCACTTAAAAAGGAGCTGCCACGGTTAAAAGTCTATTGGGTTGATTGTGCAGGTTTGGACATTTTCATAACACAACACTTAGGCGCTATGCGATCGAACTCTTCTCTTCTAGTGAAAGAATTTATAGGAGAGGAGTATGGTACGATTAGCAAAATGACCGGAGGCGGTTTGCGTAATTACATACTTGGTAGCTTTAAAACCAGTAATAAGAAAAATCTTAAGAAGGCCCTCTCATATCCATCAACTGTTCCCAAGCGTGAACGTGAAGAATTAGGTAAACTCGGGGATTTTCCTCCAGGCCCCCCGCCCCCTCCACCTGTGATTGAGCCACTACCTGGTGATACAGCACCATACACGCCACTTGGCGATGGTGATGGCAATAATCGGGGGGGTGTCTATATGGCCCCCGAACCTGAGAGTGCAGGCAAGGGTGGCTCTGAGATGAGAGATCAAGTCCTCAAATCCCGTCCTTCGAATGATAGCCTTTCCTGGCCAGTACAACTTCCTGTACAGGAGAAATAGTTATGAAGAAATATGCTTTGTTAACCATTTCATTCATTTTGTTACTGTCAATGATCCAAGATGCGTGGTGTAAAGAAGCCGCTAGAACTTCTACGACAAAAGAAGGAATACAAACATCTGTCTCAAAGGGGCGGGCGGTGTCTCTGAGGGTCCTCCAAGAAAGGCTCAAGGCCTGCCAGAAAAAAGGTCCTTGCCCCAAGGAGCTCCTTGAACTTGCTGGCCTTACACGGATTATCGGCTATGTAGTAGACGAGAAAAACCATGACATCATCCTACTTGGCCAGGTTAATCTCGATCTACCCCCGATTTATTTGGATGACTTTGTCGTTGCCCTCAGAAACACCTGGCTTAAGTATGCAGTCTTGAAAGGCAACACATATTACTATTCGGACCCCGGCTGTTCCATCGATCCAAATCCCAAAGTGATTGAAAGGCTCAAGAACGCAGGGGAGCATATTCTCAAAGCTTCCTCTGTTAGCGAGATAGAGAGGGCTATTGAGAGATGGCATGATATCTGCCGTTCTCCCCAGTGGGTAAGGGTCCTGGGCATCCCTTTCGATACCCGCTTTGCCTGGGTCATGGTAAAGGCTGATTACGACATGAAGAAGCTGGCAGATGGCTCCGATTCCATTAGTGTTCCGAGATTCGCCAGTCTTACGGGCATAACGCTGGATAAGGCTAAAGAGGATGTTCTTCAAGGGAGGCCAATCTCCATTCCGTTTTCTTCTATGAACCGCTTTTGGTTCTACCCTGGGGAGAATTGCTATGTGCAAGAAAAGGGAGTCGTGACCATCAAGCAGTGTCAGGTGATGCTGCTCACCGAGGAAGAGTACCTGAATAAGAGGGGAGAGATTGTAGGAAAGGGCCGTCCTAACTCTCTGGCGAAGAGTTTTGCGGAGAATTTCACGGTCGAGTATGCCGAGGTGGCAAAACAGAGACCCATCTATACCGAGCTTGAAAATCTCTTCCGCTTTGTCGCCCTGGCCAAGATCATAAAATTTAAATCTCCACACCAAGAGGCCAAACTTGACTTGGGATATCTCCTTGACCGTTACCCAATCTCCAAGACATCTGTCAGCCGGCATCTTAAAGGGCGCTCCAATGTGGGGAGGTTCGAGCATCGCCGAGATTTCCCGGGAGGTTATCAAATTGCTCAGTTGAGGCTCCCCAGTTGCGGGGGCGTTGGTATAGACATTCAAATCAGCAAAAGGAACTTTGCAAAGGACACCACAGGGAACCTGGCGAAGCTCAGGGCGATCGTATTAGAGACGAGATCATCCCCAGACGCTCTTTTTTGGGATTACCCTCGCAAAAAGAAGGTGAAAATTGAAAAAGGAAATTCTATCTCAGACACGTTTGTATTTTTCTGGCCAGGAGATAAGGACTATCCGAACAGCTAACACCTTCCAGGTCAAAGAGGTTTGCCAAGAAGGGGCAATGGGGCTTGTCTATATTGCCAGGAGGGAAAAAGACCGAAAGCTTTATGCCCTCAAAACCTTGAGAGGACGGGAGCGGGGAAAAGAAGAAATGATCAAGTCCGCCGCCCTTTTCCGCGGGGAAGGTCTTGTTTGGATAACCCTTGGCAAGCACAGAAACGTCGTCCAGGCCTTCTGGTTTGACCTGGATGAACGCTATCGGCCTTTCCTCATCATGGAGTATGTGGAGGGAGATCAGCGCTACGGGGTGAGCCTGGGAAACTGGCTCAAAATGGAGAAAGGCCTTGAGCCTTCCCTTGCCATTCGGTTTGCCCTTGAGGCCTTAAACGGTCTAGGTTATGCCAAAAGGAAGGTCAATGAGGATCTCAATGTCCCCTTTATTCACCGGGACATAAAACCCGACAACCTCCTCATTACGAGAGAGGGGACCGCGAAGGTCACAGACTTCGGCCTTGTCATGGGAAAGGGAGGCACTCCGCTTTACATGCCCCATGAACAATGGGGAGGCGAGGCGGTGGAAGAAAAGACAGATGTCTATGCTTTGGGTTGCGTACTCTATGAAATGATAGAAGGAAGGCGTCCTTTCGATGACCTCACCATAGATGGGCTAAAAAGTAAGCACCTAAATAAAAAACCTGAGCCCATGAAAAAGGCTTGTTCAGAGATGAAGGGCCTTCTTATGCGCTGTCTGGCCAAATCTCCTGATAAGAGGCCGAATTTCCAGGAGTTACAAGACGGGCTCCAATCGGTTTATATCGGATTGACAGGGGGGCCTTGCACCCTGGCTGACAGCCCAGAGCCCCTTTCCGCCGAAGACCTCAATGCGAGAGGGAGTGGGTTTGACGAGCTTGGTTACTACGAAAAGGCAGTTGAATGCTACAATCAAGCAATTGCTCTGGATTCTCATGATCCAAGGTTTTACATGAACAGGGCCACTGCCCGTCTTGCCTTGAAGGATTTTGAGGGCGCCTTGGGCGATTACCAAAGAGCGCAGGCTCTTGAACCGGACGCCGTTGATGTTCTCATTGGTAAGGGGTCTTTGCTAGTCCAGAAAGGAGACCGTGAAAATGCCCTTGCCTGCTATCGCCAAGCCGAGAGAATTGCTCCTCAAGAGCCTCTGGTCTATGTAAGCTTGGGAAACCTCCGTGCCCAAGATAGGCTCTACGATGAGGCCGAAGGATACTTCAGGAAAGCCCTTTCCATCCGTTCCGGTCTGGCTGAGGCTCATTTGGGCCTGGGAAATGTGCGCTTGTGTCGAGAGGATTATAAAACGGCTGAAGTTAGCTACCAAAGGGCTATCAATCAAAACCCTCTTTACGGTGAAGCCTACCTGAATCTGGCGAGACTTTGCCAGCTTATGAACCGCCCGATTGAAAGAGATAAGGCCATAGAAATGGCATGTCGACTGATGCCTTTGAAAGGGGAAAACAGTGGGGATATTTGATGAGCCTAAAAGTTTGAGAATGAAGGAACGGAGAGGAATGTTCTCGAATATTCTGGAATGGAACCTGATGCCGAAGTTCAGGAAGAGTGATTTCTCCCGTTAGGAAAAGGAGAATGTGAAGATAGTTAAAATTTGGAGATAAAAAATGGCTTTGGGAAACAAGACCCTAAGAGATATGGTCTCCGAGCTTGCTGTTCCGTGGGAGGAAGATCAACCTCCTGAGAAACGCCGCTACTATGTTCACGACATCCGAGGTGGTTCAGGAAAAAGTGGAATGGGCATCGTATATCTGGCTCTGGATAAAGAAGATGATGAAGTTCCCGTGGCTATTAAAACGTTTCAGAACAAGTTTCTGGAAAGTCCCCGGGCGATAGAACAATTCAAGATTGAGGCAGAAGTATGGGTCGAGCTCGGGAAGCACAAAAATATTGTGAGGGCATTTTATGTGCGGACCCATCTTGGACGGCCCTATGTCTTTATGGAGTGGATAGTAGGAAATGAGCAGTATGGACCAGATCTTTCTGGGTGGATAAAGTTGAAGGGATTAGATTTGGCTCTCATTGTCAATTTTGCCATTCAGTTCTGCCGTGGCATGGCCCATGCCGAGAAACGATTCAAAGAGATGGGAAGGGTCTTTATCCATCGGGATATAAAGCCCGAGAACATCATGGTGACGAAGGACAAGATGGTGAAAGTAACAGATTTTGGCCTGGTGCATGCGGTGAAGGATGAGACTTTTGCACCGGAGGCTATTGGAGGTGAGGAACACGGGCGGCTTACTGTTTT
>SMTZ1_10002828_pt1 | contig 17425 bp, 13 predicted proteins | sample DeeMarSWOR136_30_FD_25667 | JGI IMG/M metagenome (IMG submission 25667)
CAAGCAATAGTATGCCCGATAATCCTCTCTATTCACTCAAGCTGGCAACAGAGCAAGTACAGTTAATACTAACCCCCTCCGACATAGGTAAGGCACGGCTGTGTGCCAGGTTAGCCGATAGGAGAGTAGCCGAAATAATCTATATAGCAAACAAAGGCAACACCCAGCAAGTGGAGGTTATCACCCAACGCCTGGATAAGCACCTGGTAACGCTAGTCAGATTAACCTCAACTCTGAAAGCACCGCAGTTACTGGCGCCATCTCCAACACCTGGAGAGTCCACATCTGATAGAGACGTGTCTGTCGGGGGAAATAGCCAGGCTAAACTCAAGGCAACCTTAGTATACTACGCTATCAATCACCCGGCAGCTCTTAACGCTGCGTTGGAGAAATCGCCAGAGTCGGTTAAGCCTGCCCTCCGCCGGGCAATCGCTGTATCGGTAGCTGGCTATGAGGAAGCCCTAACAGCTTTGGATTAACCCCCAACCAATTTTTCAAAATAACCTAAGTCACCACTAACCAATTGGCTACTTTTTCGTTATATAAATAGAGGAATTCAGGAAAGTGAGAAAGTGAGTATGAAATTATTAATTGGTCTATTAACCCTGGGGGTAGTGCTGGTAGCTACAGGACTAGTGCTGTTGGTGATACAGGGATAACCAAGAGTTTTCTACTTGTATTGATTATGTTGAGGAGGAACCGAAGCAATGAAAAGGAGGTAAATGGTGAAAAAGGAGATTAATTTGCGAAGGAAATTATTAAGCAGGAGGTTAAAGGTGAAAAAGAATTGGTTAATGGGAATAAGTCTGGCGTTGGTACTAGCCACAGTTGGCTTGTGTGGCTGCGCCGCCCCAGGACAGGTAGACTTAGTCACTCAGGAGGAAGGTATCTGGGTCACTGGCGAAGGTGAGGTGATAGCGATACCTGACATTGCCACCTTGAGACTGGGCATTACCGCTCAGGCAGCAACTGTAGCTGAAGCTCAATCCGAGGCGACTGAAGCGATGACTAAGGTAATGGACGCCCTGATTGATAATGGCGTGGCTGAGAATGATATCCAGACTCAGCACTTCAGCATCTACCAGGTAACAAGATGGGATAGGGAAATTGAAGAAGAGGTAGTAATTGGCTACCGGGTAACCAACATGGTGACCGCCAAGATAAGAGATATAGATAAGACTGATACCACTATTGATGCCGTAGTTGAAGCCGGTGGAGACCTCACTCGTATAGATGGCATAAACTTTTCTGTAGACGACCAATTAGCCTGCTACGAAGAAGCCAGGGATAAGGCAATGGCTGATGCCAAAGCCAAAGCGGAGCAACTGGCTGAGCTGGCTGGCGTCACTTTGGGCAAGCCAACCTACATCTCTGAGGGTACCCAGATTCCACCCCCTATCTATTTTCGGGGAGCAGATGTAGAAATGACAGCACCTTCGACACCGATTAGCCCTGGGGAGATGGAAATTAGCCTTACCGTTCAAGTAGTCTATGCTATCCTAGGTTAATGAAATATCTTTAAATAGGAGGTTAGTGATGGAGAAGTTTTTAGCAACTATTGTGGCAATTTTGGTAGCCAGAAGAAAAACTAGATTACAAGAGGTAAGAGTAGAATTGTGAAGTTTTTAAAGATAGCCGGAGTATCAATACTAGCTCTCAGTTTAGTATTAGGTATAACGCTTCCCGTACTGGCAGCCTCGGATTCGGCATCACTCCAGGATAGCAACATACTACCTGAAGTATTGAAGGGTCGTGTAGTTAGTATTGACAAGGACAAGAAATACTTTGTTATTCAGTCTGGCGAGCAGAAGCTTACCATATCAGTAAATGACGATACCAAATACTTTATACTGTATACCCCGGGGAAGCTGGTGGCTATGGTTCAGCACCGAATGCAACTGATGCAACCCGAAGTCCAACAGGAAACAGGAGTTATAGAGTCAGCGATACCAATGAAGTTAGAGGCACTAAGCCGGATGCCACAACTAAAGAATGTGGATATAGTCAAGCAGCATCCGGGCCTGAAACGACTTCGATTCTTTGGCGAAGAGGCTAACTTTGATGACATTGTCATCGGCGCTCATGTGGCAGTGAGAGCGGTGTGGGAAGAAAATAGCTATCTGGCAAAGATAGTAATAATTATGAAACCAACGACCTATGCTCGTGTCAGCGGCACTATCTCTGATATAGATGAGTCCACAAAGGAAATTACTATTGAGCCGCTACTAAGTTCAAGCACCGAAGATGAATTGATAATCCTTGTATATGATAGTCACACTATCTTTATCCTGCGTGGCACTCCCAGTCTACAAGAGGGCGAGAGGGTAGTGGCTATCTATATGGAAAAGGAAGATGGCACTATGTTGGCTAAGAAAGTGACGGTAGCAGGAGCGGAGCTACTTGAGCTAGCTCAGTAAGTCAACATGTAGATATCTCAAATACCAAGCGGGGAATCTCAATAGGAGGTTCCCCTTTAGTTTACCCATCATTCACTCTATTATTATATTGGCATAGCGTTCCCACTCACTATAAACGCAGCCGCAGTATTGCTGGCGGTAGAGATTTAGCCCCTTAGTCAGGCGGCGGCTATCTGAGTAGTTTTTTCTGAGGTCGGCATACAGGAAATCTATACCCTTCTCCTCAGCCACCTTATTGCCAATTTCACGGAGCAGGTCATGTTTCTGGTGGGGACTGATAAGCAGGGTAGTGGTGAAGGCACTAAAACCCATCTGGTGAGCAATTTCAGCCGTTTTTGATAAGCGAAGCTCAAAGCAGTATTGGCAGCGCTGGGATTCATGCCCTACCACCGGTTGGAAGTAGCTAGTCATATCATAACCCTCGGTTACAGTCAGTGGTAGATTCATTTCTTGAGCCAGAGACTGCATTGCTTGTAAACGGTACTGGTGCTCCATATATGGGTGGATATTGGGGTTATACCACAGGACACTGACCTCATACCCCTGCTGCCGCCAGTATTGAACGGTATAGGCAGCACAGTGGGCACAGCAGCTATGAACCAGAACCGACTTCATATTTATATCTTAGCTTTATCACTGGTCATTTATCAAGGATAGATTGAAAAGATAAAGCCCCTTTAAAACCAATGCTTCCCTCTCTCCTTCTGACTTGTTAGAGCTATTGACAAAAACAGCGAGGGGGGATAGTATTCCGACATTAACTGATATGGGAAATCCTGGTTTACAGGAAATATAAGGGATAGGAGTATAACTATGAAAAAGCTCGCAACTTCAATAATAGTAGCAGTATTGGTAGCGGCATTTTTAACCTCGGGATTGTTGGCCGGCTGCGTAGGCGGTGTGGTCAAGGGCTCCGGAACCCTTGATACTCAAGAATTCGATTTTAGCGGCTTCGACCGTGTTGAAGTTGGATATGCCTTTGAGGTTGAGATTACCCAGTCCAGCTCATATAGCGTTAGCATAACCGCCGACGACAACCTGTTCGACTATATCCTGGTTTCCAAGCAGGGTACGACATTGAAAATACGTCTCGAACCGGCCCTACATTACGCTTTTACCAAGTTGCAGGCCAAAATCACCATGCCCCAGCTTTATGGCCTGGAGCTTTCCGGGGCGACACGGGGTACCGTTTCCGGCTTCAGTTCCACAGATAATATTGATATTGAGATGTCTGGAGCAAGTTCCCTAAACTTGGTGGAATTGACAGCCGGCGATGTAAGAATTAACATCTCTGGAGCCAGCAGCGTTACCGGTGATACAGCAGTTGGTGATGCCGACTTTACCGTATCCGGGGCCAGTACACTCCAGTTGGAGGGTTCGGCCAGTGATATCATCGTTGATGCCTCTGGCGCCAGTCGGGTTAAACTGGCTGCTTTTCTAGTCAATAACGCAGATGTCACACTCAGCGGGGCCAGTAGTGGTACGGTAAACCTGGACGGCATATTGGATGCTAATCTGAGTGGTGCCTCAAAACTTAGCTACATTGGTGAGCCCACCATGGGTACCATTAATACATCCGGTGCCTCTACACTGAGCAAGAAATAAAGTAGTTGTCTTAGGTGGGGGCAACGGAATTATCAGGCATGCATTCTTTTCTTTGGAGGCAGGTGGACAAGGTCTGGTGTTTTAACATAGCCACAATCGCTAACAGGAGTTGATTCTCGTGTCAGAAAATGCTAAAAGGGCAGTTGCTTAATATGAGGGAAGGTCCAGTGAAATGACTTCTTACGTATCATACGACCTGGGCAAACTTCCAGGTAGAAGCTGCTCGATAAAGCCCATAGAAAATGAATAAACAACCTATAAAAGGAGGCGGCTAACATGTCAACTAATGCCAAGCGTGCCATTATAGGCTTAATTGGTGGGATGGGGCTTATCTTTCTACTAATCGGGGCTATTTTACATGTATACTCAACTGTTATAGGCGTTATCCTTATGTTTTCCTGCTGGTTGGTAGTCGGTGTTCTAGCATAGTTTTGGGGACTAAAAAAGGAAAATCCTAGCATACTTTATACGTAGCACTATATTGACCGACAGATTGAGGGTAGCTAAATGGTTTTACATCTATTATCTACTTGTTTCCTCATATTGAAAGACTTCCTCCAGCGCGACTCTAAAAGCTCTGGCAATTCTGAAAGCCAGCTCAATAGACGGCACGTATTTTCCCTGCTCAAGCGCAATAATGGTCTGCCGGGTGCAGCCGGCTCGGCTAGCTAGTTCCTCTTGCGTCATCTCGCCGTGGTCAAAGCGCAACCTTCTGATGCTGTTTTTTATCCTGGCATTAACCATATCTGCCTATTCTCCAGTAACCAATCAGGATGCCGATAGACTGTGCCACCGCGCTGACAATAAGAGTGGACATGAAGACAAGGTACATGAATATCGGTGGAATCCCCTGGTCCCAGTAGCTTTCAGTAAGCACGATAGTCCAGATAACCAGCGAAAATATGACCGCCCACAACTGCACCAACGGTGCCCGGCCTAGTATCAATCTGTCCCGTTCATCGACCTGACTTTTTTTGCGAAGGGTAAGCATCAATATCCCGTAAAATACGAGCCCTCCAATCCACAGTCCGTCTATAATTAACCTAAATCCTTGGTCCTCACTAAAGGTACTGACTCCCCCTTTAACAATGAACACCACAATTATGGCAACCGCCCATGCAACTCCAAATACCAGACCATACAATGCTCTCTTCTGCAGTGGCGCCATGATTAACCTCCTTTTCTTTTTATTACTTTCCCAAGGTATTTGAGTACTCTACACATGACAAAGTGTAAGGTATCTTTTACATTTAGTCAAGTATGTTATACTTCCGTTTTAAGGAATATGCACTGAGGAAAGTGATTATAGTAACAAATTTGCCCTATTTCCTTACTTGTTCTCCCCTTTTCTACAGGTAGAACTTATGATATACAGCAGAAATCATCATACCAATGGGAGCTAAAAGCTTGCTTGTTTTGATGCAGCAAAGGACGGAAAGAGCAAGGTCTATGAAATATACTTTACCATAGGGTTGGCTGAGGTGGTTCTTGTTTATTATAGGGTAACCCAAGGTGCTGATAAGCTAGTTGGGTGGCTAATCGACCCCGAGGGGTTCGCTCCAGAAAGCCCAGTTGCAGGAGATAGGGCTCATAAACATCCATAATAGTATCTGCCTCCTCACTGATAGAGGCAGCAATAGTTTCCAGTCCCACTGGGCCACCATTAAACTTATCAATAATAGTGTGTAGCACCTTGTGGTCTATCTCATCCAAGCCTATACGGTCGACTTCAAGCTTAGATAGTGCCTCAACTGCCACTGATTGGGTGGCTACGCCATCTGCCATCACCTGAGCATAGTCTCTAACTCGCTTGAGCAATCGGTTAGCCACGCGAGGTGTACCTCTAGCCCGGCGGGCCATTTCCTCCAACCCCTTGGCTTCGGCTTTAACCTGGAGAATACGGGCTGAGCGTTTGAGGATTGTCTCTATAGATGTTTGGTCGTAGAAATCGAGGCGGTAGACGGCACCAAATCGGTCTCGGAGGGGTGGGCTCAGCAGAGCAAAGCGGGTAGTAGCCCCAATTAGGGTGAAGGCAGGTAGGTTTAATCTCAAGCTTTTAGCACCAGCTCCCTTGCCTATAATAATATCCAAAGCAAAGTCTTCCATGGCCGGATATAACACTTCCTCTACTGCGCGACTGAGGCGGTGGATTTCATCAATAAAAAGTATATCCTGGCTACGGAGGTTAGTTAGAATAGCGGCCAGGTCTCCGGTGCGTTCTACTGCTGGACCTGATGTAATCCTAATATTAACCCCCATCTCAGCAGCTATGATATAAGCTAGAGTAGTCTTGCCCAGACCAGGTGGTCCATAAAGTAGTATATGGTCTAGTGCCTCACCCCTGGCTTTAGCTGCGGTGATAGCTATATTCAAGTTGTCCTTAATCTTGGTCTGCCCGATGAAGCCATCAAAGCGACGGGGTCGGAGGCTAGTATCAAGTGGCATATCCTCATTGCTAGGTTTACCCGATACCATGCGCTCTGTTTTCACCTCTCCCCCTTAAAGCACCGGAAAAATCTCCGGTTTTCTTAAAACCTACCTTGATAAACGACCTTATTATACCACATCTTTGCCTGAACCAGGGCAGACAGCAATAAATAGGGTCGCCCCATCTTAATCAAGGCGACCCTTTATTAGCAACAAATTATAGTGACGGAAGGTTCTAGACAGTTAGCTCCTCTCTATCTTCCTCACCAGTCTCCTCACCAGTGGTTAACATCGATACCTCCTCAGAAGCTGGGTAACGGGCAGGAATCAGCTTACCAATAATTACATTCTCCTTAAGTCCAGTCAGCTTATCTATCTTGCCACAAATTGCAGCTTCAGTAAGCACTCTGGTAGTTTCTTGGAAGGAGGCATCAGCTAGCCAGCTATCAGTGCTAAGCGAGGCTCTGGTTATGCTCATTAATACAGTGTGGGCAGTGGCTGGCTCACCCCCCTCAGCCAATATATTAGCATTTATGTCCTCGTAATGGAACCTGTCTCTCAGTTCTCCGGGCACGAGCTCGGTGTCGCCTGAAGAATCAATACGAACCTTGGTCAGCATCTGATGGACAATAACTTCAATATGCTTATTATTTATATTCACTCCTTGAGAGCGGTATACCTTTTGCACCTCGTCTACCAGGTATTGCTGAACTGCCTCCCTACCTAAAATGCGCAGGATATCCTGTGGGTTGATAGAGCCCTCAGTAAGTTGCTGCCCTGCCTCTATTTGGTCTCCACTTTGAATACAAATACGGGCAGCCGCCGGAATAGCATACTCTCGTTCCTCTTTCTCCTCATAGGTAATGAATAATTGTTCATCTTCAATAGTCACTACACCAGCTACACGAGCCAGGAGAGGTTGAGTTTCAGCCGTCAAGGCTACTGACTCTGGTATAGCTTCAACCTCAGGGGCTTGAGACAACACAGCTCCTATATCTACCCATTGGCCATTGACTACCGCAACTTTGAAGCCAGGGGGCAGTGAATATTCATCACGGAATATCTCAGAGCTAGTGACCCTAATTACTTCTCCCCCCTCCTTAACAAGCACTTCTGCCACACCATCTACTTCTGAGATAATTGCTTGATTCTTAGGTGGTCTTGCCTCAAAGAGCTCTTCTACTCTGGGTAGACCACTGGTAATATCAAGCCCAACTACGCCGCCAGTGTGGAAGGTGCGTAGGGTTAGCTGGGTGCCTGGTTCGCCAATGCTCTGGGCAGCAACGATGCCTACTGCTGTATCGGGGGCGATCAAATCCCCACGAGCAAGGTCTCTACCATAGCACCACCGGCAGCAACCATGCCTGGACTGACAAGTAAGGGGCGACCTGACATGAACTTTGGTTATCCCAGCAGTAATAATTTCATCTGCCTTCTGCTCATCAATTTCCTCATTTCGGTCAACAATAGTTTCTCCAGTGTGAGGATTAACCACCTTGCTAGCCGCTAACCGACCGATTATTCGCTCAGCCAGTGATGGTAGCAGCTCCTTTTCTGTTAGTTCATATATCCATGTACCGTCTGTAGTACCACAATCTTCCTGAATCGTGATAACGTTCTGGGCAACATCAATAAGACGTCTGGTGAGATAACCGCTGCCTGAGGTCCTCAGGGCGGTATCAGCTAACCCCTTGCGAGCACCATGGGTAGAAATAAAATACTCCAGAACACTAAGTCCTTCACGGAGGCATGACTTAATAGGAAAGTCAATTACCCTACCTGATGGGTCAGTCATTAAACCCCGCATACCTCCCATCTGGCTAATCTGTGAAATATTCCCTTTTGCTCCTGATGTTGCCATCATATAAATGCCACCATAGTGGTCAATAGTATAAGAGATGGTATCAGTAATCTTGTCGGTGGTTTCCATCCACACCCCTATGGCGCCACTATACCTTTCATCCTCGGTGATTAAGCCACGATGATACTGGTTTTCAATAATAGCAATCCTTTCCTCTGCTTCCTCTAATAGCTTCTCTTTACTCTGAGGAACCTCGATATCACTCGTAGCAATAGTAATCCCTGATTTGGTAGTATATTGGAAGCCAAGCTGTTTGAGGCTATCCAGCACCACAGCCGTATCTTCATTACTTAGTAGCCTATAGCACTCAGTTACTATTTGCTTTAAGCTCGATTTGTCAATTACTTTATTGTAGAAGCCGAGCTCTGGAGGTAAAACACTGTTAAGGATGATACGACCGACACTAGTTTTAACCCTTTGATCTCTTTTTTGGTCTCTGACCTCAACCTCAGCCCTGAGGTCAATAGCACCAAGTTCGTAAGCAAGTATCGTCTCTTCAAAACTGCCGAAGATTATACCTTCCCCTTTAGCTCCAGGAGTGATGGTAGTCAGGTAGTAGCAACCGAGGACTATATCCAGAGTTGGAGCTACCACTGGCTCACCACAAGATGGCAGCAGCATATTGCGTATGCTGAGCATCATCTCTCTAGCCTCTTTAACTGCAGCTTTAGATAAGGGAACATGAACTGCCATCTGGTCACCATCAAAATCAGCATTAAAGGCAGAACATACTAAGGGATGGAGTTGAATGGCATTGCCATCGATGAGTACTGGCTCGAAGGCCTGGATGCTAAGCCGATGCAGTGTAGGAGCACGATTAAGCAGCACTGGTCGCTCCTTGATGACCTCTTCAAGTATGTCATATACCTCTGGCTTAGCTCTTTCCACCAGCCGTCGGGCGCTCTTAATGTTATGGGTAAGACCCTGCTCAACCAGTTGGTGCATAACGAAGGGCTTAAATAGCTCTAGAGCCATCTGTCTAGGTAAACCACATTGGTGAAGCTTAAGTTCTGGACCGACAACGATGACCGACCGACCGCTGTAGTCAACTCGCTTACCGAGCAGATTTTGGCGGAAGCGTCCTTGTTTACCTCGGAGCATATCTGAAAGTGACTTCAATTTATGACTACCGCTGACGGAAACGGCTCGCCCCCTCCGCCCATTATCAATAAGAGAATCGACTGCTTCTTGAAGCATCCGTTTCTCATTGCGGATGATAATCTCTGGTGCCCCAATTTCCAATAAGTGACATAGTCGGTTATTGCGATTAATAACTCGCCGATACAGGTCATTAAGGTCACTAGTAGCGAATCTGCCTCCGTCTAGTTGAACCATAGGTCGAAGCTCCGGGGGTAAGACAGGCAACACAATTAGAATCATCCACTCTGGTTTATTGCCACTGCGGCGGAAGGCCTCTACTATCTGTAGCTGCTTGCTTGCCTTCCTGCGGCGTTGACCTGAAGTAGAATGGGTTTCTTGAATTAGCTCACTACGCAATTCATCAAGGTTAACATCCTTAAGAATTTGAAGGATAGCCTCAGCCCCCATCCCAGCCTCAAAAACTCGACCATACTTCTGCTTGAACTCATAATAACGATTCTCGGTGAGTAGTGCCCTTTTCTGAAGGTCTCTTATTTGTTCCACATCGGAGGAAAGCTCTTCCTCAAACCGTGTCTTCTCTTCAATGAAATACTGACGAAGCTGGTTTATTTCCTCTACCGTCGCCTGCTCCTGCTCCATCTCTGCGATTTTAGCCTCTAGTGCCTCTGAGCGCTCGGCTATCTTCTGTGAGGTATTCTCCTCAAGCTGTTTAATTAATTCCTGTCGTGCCTCTTCATCTACAGAGGTGATGATATAATGGGAGAGGTAAAGGACACGCTCCAAGCTCCGTAGTGATAGGTCAAGCAGTAGCCCCAATCGGCTGGGTATCCCTTTAGCAAACCAGATATGACTCACTGGGCACGCCAACTCAATATGTCCCATACGTTCCCGGCGTACTTTAGCCCGAGCTACCTCAACGCCACACTTATCGCAAATAACCCCCTTGTAGCGTATCTTCTTATACTTGCCACAATAGCACTCGTAGTCTTTAGTTGGGCCAAAGATTCCCTCACAGAAAAGTCCGTCTCTCTCAGGCCTCAAGGTACGGTAGTTAAAAGTCTCTGGTTTAGTTACCTCACCATAGGACCAACTCCTAATCTGCTCTGGTGAAGCCAGAGAGATACGGATTGCATCAAAATCGTTAACTTCAAACATTCTCTTCTTCTACCTCTTCCTCAGTTAGGTCTTCAGCAATCTCAGGCTCAGCCTCTAGTTTGGGGACTTGCCCAGTCTCCTCGGTAGTGGTTGCCCTTTCCTCTTCGTTAATCACCTCAATGGCAAGCCCTAAGCTCTGCAGTTCCTTAACCAGAACCTTAAACGATTCTGGTACACCAGGTTGGAAAATATCCTCATTCTTAACAATAGCTTCATAGGTTTTGTCTCGTCCAATCACATCGTCTGACTTAATGGTCAATACTTCTTGGAGGTTGTGGGCAGCACCATAGGCTTCTAGTGCCCATACCTCCATTTCACCAAAACGCTGGCCACCAAATCGAGCCTTACCCCCCACTGGCTGCTGACTAATCAAGGAGTAAGGACCAATCGAACGAGCGTGAACCTTATCCTCAACCAAGTGGATTAGCTTCATCATATAGATACTACCCACCGTTACCGACTGCTCAAATGCCTCACCAGTGCGCCCGTTGCGGAGTATAATCTTGCCGAAAGTAGGCGGAGTAAGGTTTCTTTCCGCCTTGACCTTTTTAACTGCTTGCTCCAGCTCCTGTAGGTTAAGCTCTCGGCTAGCTACGCCCAGGTCTTCGAGCCATAAGCGGAGGCAAACCTCCTTTGCCTCTCCAGGGTGGTCATCACTGAACACCTTATCTACATCGTAACCATGATTTTCAAGCCATGCCTTAGCCTGCTCCAGTTGCAGGGTTGGGTCTTCATTAGCAGGGTTAGGATTAACTGCTCCAGCCTTTTGCGCCAGCCAAGCCCTAGCCAGAGCATCCTCAATAGCAATATCACTGGCACCATCGAAGATAGGGCTGAATACCTTTATACCCAGCATTTGAGCCGCCCAGCCGAGATGAGTTTCTAAAACCTGACCAATATTCATACGTGATGGAACACCTATAGGGTTAAGGATAATATCTACGGGTGTGCCATCGGGGAGGAAAGGCATATCCTCAGCCGGTGCAATAAGAGAGATAACTCCCTTATTGCCGTGTCGCCCCGATAACTTATCTCCTACAGAGACTTTTCGTTTTTGGGCAACCCAGACCTGCACCCATTGATTAACTCCGGCGGGTAGCTCTTCGTCTTTATCATACCGGGAGACATTTCTCACATTAATCACTTTGCCTCGCTCGCCGTGAGGCACTCGTAAAGAAGTATCCTTCACTTCTCGAGCTTTTTCGCCAAAGATAGCTCTTAAAAGTTTCTCCTCAGCCGATAACTCAGTCTCCCCCTTTGGAGTAATTTTACCCACTAGAATGTCATCCGGACCTACTTCTGCACCAATCCGAACAATTCCGGTTTCATCAAGTTCCCGCAGACTTTCCTCACCTACATTAGGTATATCTCTGGTGATTTCTTCGGGACCTAACTTGGTATTCCGAGCTTCTACCTCATGCTTCTCAATGTGAATAGAGGTAAACTTGTCCTGCTCAACTAGGCGATTGCTAATAATAATAGCATCTTCATAATTATAGCCCTCCCAGCCCATAAAGGCGCACAGCACATTCTGTCCAAGGGCCAATTCTCCATGCTCAGTAGCTGAGCTATCGGCGAGAAGCTCATCCGGTTCTACTCGGTCACCCCTACTCACTATTGGGCGCTGGTTAATGCAAGTCCCTTGATTAGTGCGCATAAATTTCATTAACGGATATGTCTTCTCATCACCGTTATCTTCAGTAACTACAATATGTGAGCTAGTAACTGAGGTTATCGTTCCAGAATGTTGGGTAAAGAGCACCTGACCGCTGCGCTTGGCGGCTTCCGTTTCCACACCTGTAGCTACTAAAGGTGCTTCAGGGCAAAGCAGGGGCACAGCCTGCCGCTGCATATTAGAGCCCATCAGGGCACGATTAGCATCGTTATGTTCTAGGAAGGGGATTAATGATGTGGAAACACTGAATATCTGCTTAGGTGATACATCCATTAGCTGGATTTCATCAGGAGACTCCAGTAGGTAGCGGTCACCCAGCCTGGTTTCAACCTTTTCTTCCATAAACTGGTTATTTTCATCAAGCTGGGCGTTAGCCTGAGCAATGGTATATTCATCCTCTTTGTCAGCGGTTAGATAGATTACCTCATCAGAGACAAAGGGTATCACCTTTAGAGTTCGGGGAGACAAGTGAGATAATTCGGTAGCAAGCTCAGGTGTAATGGTGTCTCCAACCTCTACTATAGTATTGCCGTTGTCATCAAGCACTGCTTCCTGGGTTGTCTTACCCGGTAGTTTATCGTAGGTATTGCTTACTTCGGTAATAACCTTGCGATATGGCGTCTCAATGAAACCATAATCGTTAATTATACTGTAGGTAGCTAGAGAGCCGATGAGGCCAATGTTAGGTCCCTCTGGTGTCTCTATAGGACAGATTCTACCATAGTGAGAAAAGTGGACATCACGGACATCAAAGCCAGCACGCTCCCGAGATAGACCTCCTGGCCCCATTGCTGATAGACGACGCTTATGAGTTAGCTCAGCCAGTGGGTTGGTTTGATCCATAAACTGTGATAGCTGTGAGCTACTGAAGAAATCCCTGATAGCGGCTACTATAGGATGAATGTTGACCAGAGCCGCGGGAGTAACTGCTTCAGTGTCAATAATGCTCATACGCTCCTTGATTACTCGCTCCATGCGCAGTAACCCAATACGAAACTGGTTTTGCATCAGCTCACCCACGGTGCGCACACGCCGATTGCCTAGATGGTCAATATCGTCAGGGCTATCACTGCCATTATCAACCATAATGATGTGCCTGACTATTTCTATAATATCTTCTGTGGTTAGAGTCCCCTGAGTCTCTTTAACTTCAAGCCCTAATCGCTTATTAAGCTTATACCGGCCTACCTCCCCTAGGTCATAACGCTGAGAATTAAAGAACAGGTTGTTTATTAGTTTCTTAGCGTTTTCAATGTTGAGTGGGTCACCAGGGCGTAATTTTTTATAGATATCAATTAGAGCACTATTCCCATCCCTAACCAATGGTTCACGCTCTATAGTTGACGTGATATACTGGTGCTCCGAGGAGCTATCCTCTTTGGGGAATAAGCCAAGCAGTTCCTCATCACTACTGTAACCAATAGCACGCAAGAGTGTAGTAATAGGAATCTTCCGCTTGCCATCTATCTTGGCTGAGATTACATCCCGGTTGCTGGTTTCAAACTCCAGCCAGGCACCGCGAGTAGGAATTAGCTTAGCATGGCATAATTGACGACCGCTAGAAGCATCCTCTTCAGTGGTAAAAAAAACGCCCGGTGAGCGGAGTAATTGGCTTACTACTACCCGTTCGGCACCACTAATAATAAAGGTGCCTCTAGCCGTCATCAATGGAATGTTACCGAAAAATAGGTCTTGTTCCTTAATTTCCCCCGTTTCTTTAACCAGCAACTGTGTTCTCACATAAAGGCGAGCTGAGTAGGTTAAATCCCGCTGGCAACAATCCTGTTCGGTGGGATGAGGGTCACGGAATTCATAGCCTTTAAAGCTAAGCTCCAACCTATTGCCAGTGAAGTCCTTAATAGGAGATATTGCCTCCAATAATTGCCTTAGCCCTTTTTCCTGAAACCGCCGGAATGACTCCAGTTGGACTTCAATCAGATTGGGTATATCTAGTATCTGGGGTAACTTGGCATAAGATTTTCTGGGGACAGGCGTCACTTTCCCTTCAGTGTGTGTCGGTGACACAAGAACCATCTCTTACTCTACTCCTCAAACGAACATGCAAAAGTGCTTTACTGGGGTACTACTATGAAGTAAAATTTGCGGGTAACGAAAAGAAACAATAAAGTAAAGCCTCAGGAAGTGTAATCACAAACCTTAATAATACCACTATTTTTAGCGTTTGTCAATACCCAAATTAAATGGTTTTGTTAATATTCTACAATTTTGTCACCATCTAAGTGTTCTGAGAAAATGTCACCATTAAGGAGATGGTGTTATTGAACAGGAAAGAGCAGAGGAGGTTGGTAAACAATCTCAAGTCCATGTGCTTGTCAAGGAAACTCCAACGGGCTACAATATGGAGATAGGGAGACATCAGCGTGAGAGTTATTCTATATACGGGAAAAGGAGGGGTGGGGAAAACCACAGTTGCTGCCGCCTCTGCTTTGCGCTCGGCAGAGTTGGGTTACAAAACCATTATTCTCAGCACCGATAGTGCTCACAGCCTTGCCGATTCCTTTGACCTTGGCCTAGGGAGTGAACCTCAGCTTATTATTCCTAACCTTTGGGGGCAGGAACCGGAAATAACACACACCTTGGGAAATCGCTGGGGCACTATCCAGAAATGGGTATCAGCCCTCTTGGCGTGGCGGGGAATGGATGAAATAATCGCCGATGAGATGACAGTTCTTCCCGGAATGGAGGAGCTAGCCAACCTTTTGTATATCGCTGAATACTACCGGAGTGGAGAATATGAAGTCATTATCGTGGATTGTGCTCCTACGGGGGAGACACTGCGCTTCCTTGCTTTCCCCGAGATATTGCACTGGTGGATGGAAAAGATATTCCCCATCGAGCGTAAAGCAGTAAGTCTGGCACGTCCCCTAGTTAGTGCACTGACAAATATCCCCATCCCTAATGATGAGGTCTTCATCTCAGTGGAGAACCTATATTCTGAGCTTAACGAAATAAAGGCTCTCCTCGGCAATCAAGATGTAACCTCGGTGCGTCTAGTGGTCAATCCAGAGAAAATGGTAATCAAGGAAGCACAGCGCACCTTTACCTATCTTAACCTCTATGGTTATCTCACCGACCTCATTATCTGTAATCGCGTAATTCCTAGTAAGGTAGCTGACCAGTATTTTAATTTCTGGAAAGAGAGCCAAAGCAAATATTATAGGGTTATTGAGGAGTGCTTTGCTCCTCTTCCCATCTCCACCATACCCCTTCTTGACCGGGAGGTAGTAGGCATCCCCATGCTTGAAGTTATAGCTGATACCCTCTACCAGGAAGACGACCCCACTAGCCTTTACTTTCAGGGGCAGGTTCAAGATTTGCAGAAAGAGGATGCACACTTCATCCTTACCTTGTCCCTCCCTCTAATTGAAAAGGGAGACATTTCTCTGACGCAGAGCAGTGATGAACTCATCATTCGGGTAGGAAACTTCAAACGGAATATCATCCTCCCCCATACTTTGGTTGGTTTAGCTGCTACCAAAGCAAAATTTGAAGAGGGTAAGCTAAGAATCCAGTTTAACCAACGGGAAGGAGGTGAAAAGCATGGCTGAGAAAGTTTTTGAAGTTGAGTATCACCCGGGAGAGGAGGTAGTATTGCGCTTCAAAGCGCCAATACTCTCCGTTGTGCCTGAGGCAACCAGGGAGCATTTCAAAACAGCCCACAAAGAAGCACTATTAGCCCTTCGCAGTTTGCTTGATAAGGCGATAGAGCGGTCTGAGGAAGCCGAGAAGACTAAGGAAAGAACTAAAATAGAGGTTGAGTGAGTTAGAAAACATCTAAAGCTTTAGGTGCTAACTTTTAGCTGTACCCTACTCCACCATTCTAGACTGCTTGATAGCGAGAACTATACTGCCTACCACTCCCACTAAAAACCCTATTGGGCATATAAAGATTGCCACGATGAAGAATACCACATGAAAGACCTCCATCGCATGGCTTAATGCAGCAATGTGGCTGGTCATTATGGCTAAAGCATAAAAGGCATTGTGCAGAAAGACACTGATAAAAAATCCTACAGCGGAAGCTCCGGTCAATAATAAGAACTTTTTAAGTATCCCTCCTACTTTTCCCTTCACAGTTAGAAATATTAATACCACACCTAGCAGAAAGAAAATGGATCCAGAGACGATGATAAAAAGAAAGAAACGAAAACCTATAAGTAATTCTCTAAGTGCTGGAATGAAAAGTACACTGGCTATTACAATGAAAACTCCTACCAATGCCCAAAATATTGACCAACTTAATTTCCCCTTCACTTCCTCTAACCTCCTATTAGTATTAACCACTTCCGGCTCATCCTCAGCATGATTGTACCAAGAGGAGAACTAAGCCAACACAGAGCATAAGGATACTAATCCCTAATAAGATATACAGGGTACGAAGGCGTTGATTCATTTCCTACTCCTTTGCTTGTTCAATCTATACTTATCGGCAACCTTCTTGAGCTGTTTTATCGCCCTGCCCGATTTAAACCTATTTAGATTAACAAATCCCCTGGTTCTGTTCATTTATTACTTACCCTCATTGCCTGTCTGATTGTCCCCTTCGGGTAGTTCTTCAACACGAGCTTCACCGGCAAGTCGCAGCTTATCCCCAAGCCTGTCAAGCTTGCTACTTGCCTTGTCATATTTAGTTACGGTGTCATGAATATGTCCACCCAATATTTTGTAGTCATCTTGAAAATCCATAAGATCACCCTGCAGACGCCCCAAATGTCCAAGGATGTCACGAGCGGTTTTCTCAATATGTAACCCCTTTAGCCCCAGTACAATAACCTGTAAATAGGCATAAAAGCTATTTGGTGAAACCGGGATAACCCTCTTTTGGAGAGAGTAGGAATATATCTCACTTACTTCAGCATAACCACGGAGTATAGTCTCGTAATAAATGTTTTCTGCCGGAATATACATAAGGGCAAAGTCAAACGTATTTTCGTCAGGCAGAATGTATTTGGTTACATCGTCAATATGCTTTTTAATAGTGCGAGTGAATTGCCTTCGTAAGGATACTTGCTCCTCTTCAGATTCTGCTGCAATTATTCGCTTAAAATCTTCTAAAGGGAACTTGGAATCAATGGGGACAAGATTTTCACCGATTCGAATGACCGCATCAACAGTCTCACCGTTTCGGAACCTATATTGGAGTGAGTAATTATCACGCGGTAG
>SMTZ1_10007894_pt1 | contig 17424 bp, 16 predicted proteins | sample DeeMarSWOR136_30_FD_25667 | JGI IMG/M metagenome (IMG submission 25667)
TTGGCCATTCTGCTGGCAGGCCGCAGGATCCGCGCCCGCCTCCCTTGGGCCCTGCTGGCAGTTGTGCTGGCCGGTCTCCTGGTTCAAGCGGCTGATTGGGGCTCCCGTGGGGTCGTTCTGGTAAAGGATCTGGGCTCGCTCGCCCAAGCGCGGCTGGTCTTTCATGTTCCAGCAATACCACTCCAGAAGCAACTTGCCCTTTTTGCCAGTGCAGGAGCAGTAGCACTGCTTAGCCTGGTTGAAGCCATGTCGATCGCCAACGTGGTGGCCCTCTCCTCCAATCAGCGCATCAAGACCTCGCGGGAGTTTGTGAGCCAGGGACTGGCCTCGTTGGTTGGCGGTTTCTTTCAGTGCATTCCTTCCTCAGGGTCGCTTGCACGAACCGCGATAGTGTACAACAGTGGCGGAAAGACTCGGCTGGCTGCTGCCTTCTCTGGGGTTTTTGTGCTGATCGCGCTGCTGGTTTTCTCACGGTGGATCGGCTACATCCCTGTTGCGACTCTGGCGAGTGTGGTCGTTCTGTCGGCCCTCGATCTGGTCAACTACCGCCATCTCAGGCTTACCTGGCAAAGCCGGGCAACCAACCAAATTGTACTGGGCGTGACTTTTCTCAGCACGTTGTTGCTACCGCTGCATTATGCCATCTTCCTCGGAACGTTACTGTCGATTGGTCTCTACCTCCACGAGAGCAGCAGCATCCGCGCCAGCTATCTCACGTTGAGTGCGGCGGGCTCATTTGTGGAGCGTAGCCTCGAAGACTGCATCACTGAGAAGCCCACGATCGCTCTGATCAACCTGGGGGGTATGCTCTATTTCGCGGCGGCAGATGACCTCGAGGGCAAGCTGCTGAGAGTCCTCGGTGCAGGGGTGAAGGTGCTCATCATGCGCGTACGGCGTCTGCGTCTGATGGCCGGTACGGGCGTCACCGCACTGAGAAGGATTCTCGACCAAGCCAACCAGTTGGGGACCACAGTGCTGCTCAGCGGCGTGACGGATGAGGTCTACGAGTTCCTGGAGTCGTCTGGACTGATCGCAGTGGTGGGCGCTGAACACACCTTTGAAGCCAGCGAGGCCCTGTTTGAATCAACACAGCGCGCCTTGCGCTGTGCGGAGGAGATTGTTGCCGAAAAACGGCAGACGGGATGAATTCCCGTGAGGCAGGGGCCTCGGGATGTGTCGGATTGCCTACCGGATGGTGATACTGCCAGTCGACGTGACCACTTGGAGCTGGCCCGTCCCTGCTCCCAAGACGCCTTTGCATGCTCGCTTGCTGCGAACTTGCTCCACAATCTCCAGCGTGCAGCTTACTGATCCCGTCTGGCTGGTGGCATCCAGCGTGAGGTCGGGGCTTCCGAGGACGATGAGGTCAACGGAGCCTGTATCGCTCTCAAAGCGATGTTCCCCTGCTGAGGCTAGTTCGCCCTCAAATTGGATTCGTCCGCTTTTGGTTGCCACGTCAAAGGTGCCCTTCACTGTGTCCAGGTCGACGCTGCCGGCATCACTTCGCACGTGGAGCTCTCCCTGCACGCGGCGGCACTCGATGGTACCGGTCCGGTTCTGCAATACGATGCGGCCCTCGCAGTCGCTCAGGTGGATCCCGCCCGATGATGTGGTTAGCATGATGTGCCCGGATAGCTCATCCACGTACAGATAGCCGGTGGAACTGCGCAGATCGAGGTTCGTGCTCGGAGGTACAGTGACGATGATTTCGACAGCGGGCTGGTCGATCTTCGAGGAGAAGCCCAGCTGCATCTGTACGTCAATCTTGATGGTGTCGCCAGCCTGCTGTACCTGATAGGTGGTCTTTGATGCATGGCGTAGTGTAGCCTTGATCTGCACTCGACCCGAGGTGCCAGCACGCACGGTGAGGCGCGCCAGTTCTACGTTGGCTTCCACCAGAGGTGACTCGCCCACCTCAAACGAGTCGTCTCTCGTCTGCACGCCGGCCACCGTGCAGCCTGGAAGCGCGAGCAGGGCGAGCGCCAAACTCGATATGAGAAGCTTCTTGCTGTGCATGCCCGCCACTCTATCCGCTATTGCCAGCAGACGAATCTTCTTCCTCCTCATGCATGCATCCAGCCATTGTCTATGATTGTAGACGTCAAAGAGCACGGGGTCAAACGAATGTTGCTGCGTCCCTCAGGGTTGCTGGCCGGGCCTCGGCTGTGATAGAATAGTCCGGCCGCTGTGAACAGCCTTTGTCATACCCGAGTGCCTGCTTCTCTCTGTTGGATGGCGAGCGCGGCCCCATCGGCCCAGCCACGGCTGGAGGGCGCCAGAGACCCTTGAGCAGATGAGAGGACAACCCATGCTGAACCTGTCACTACGAGGCGTGCGTATCCTGGATCTCACCCGACTGGCCCCGGGGCCCTATGCTTCGTTGGCTCTGGCAGATCTCGGTGCCGACGTGGTCAAAGTGGAAGAGCCGCCTCGCGGCGATCCCCTGCGCCATCTGTCCCAGTGTGGCCCAGACCTCGCAGACGCGCTCTTTGATCTTCTGAACCGCAACAAGAAGAGCATTGCATTGAACCTGAAGACGTCCCAGGGCAGGGCGATCCTCCTTCAGTTGGCCCGCAAGTCGGAGGTGCTGATGGAAGGTTTTCGACCGGGCGCTATGGAGCGTCTCGGTCTCGGCTATGAGGCCGTTGCCGAGGTCAATCCAGGGCTGATCTATGTTTCGATTAGTGGCTACGGTCAGACCGGTCCCCACCATCTGCAAGCCGGGCACGATCTGGACTATGTCGCTCTGGGAGGACTGTTGGACCTGACTGGAAGGCCAGACGGTCCTCCGGTGGTGCCAGGCGTGCCTGTGGCCGATCTGGTATCGGGGCTATGGACTGCGCTTGGCATTGTGGCTGCGCTGCGCAAGTGTGCCGGGAGTGGACGCGGGCAATACCTGGATATCTCTATACTGGACTGCGTGGTCTCGCTGCTGCAGGTGCCGCTGGCCGACTGGCTGGCTTCCGGCTGTGTTCCTGAGCGCGGACGAATGCCGCTTAGCGGGAAGCAGGCCTGCTACAACGTGTACGAGACGGCCGACGGGCAGCACATGGCTCTCGCTGCCCTGGAGCACCACTTCTGGGAGGCCTTTTGCTTAGCCGTGGGTCGCCCGGATTGGGTGCAACGACAGCAGGATCCAGATCAGGGCTCCCTCATCGCCGAGGTGTCTGCCCTGTTCGGTGCACAGCCCAGGGACTACTGGTCGACGCTTCTTGCCACACATGACTGCTGCTGTGAGCCCGTGCTCGCTATTGACGAGGCCTTTGCACACCCGCAGGTCAGACACCGTGGGTTGCTGCACGGCCGGTCACTCGCTACCCCCTTGGTGTCTCAGAGCCGGCCGGCGGTTCCCGCACCACGGCTGGGACAGCACACGACGGAGATTCTGGCCGAGTTGGGCTATGAAGCGGATGACGTCCAACGTCTGCGACGCCAAGGTGTAATCTAGGGTAGTCGTCTTGGCGCGCCATGAGACGCGCTCAATCCGGTGTGCATGCCAGAGGATGTGACATGGACCAAAGATCATCGTCGACGGCGATCGAGCGCTGTTTTGAAGAACTGTGTGCGCAAGCAGGGCGTCAGGGTGTGCTCGGGTTTGTCGAGGTGGGTGCTGTGCCTTTGCTTGCGGAGCAAAAGCAGTACCTTCAGGCAAAGTTGAGGAAGACAGCATCGGTTGGGGTCGTGACCGCGGTATCTGTTGGCTTGTTCTATCATGAGCCAGAGATACTGGCTGTACCTGCTTCCTGGCAGACCGCGGCCGCGGTGGATGATCCCTGGAACGAGTATGCGCGCGCCTACCAGGCTCTCAATCGCTCGCTCAATCACATTGCCGCCGTACTGGCCGCACGGTTGGATGGCGTTGCCGAACAGGCAACGATGGCGGGTTGGGCAGGTCAGGTCGGTCACGTCAAGGAGTATTTTGCCAACTGTGTTTCGCACCGTGCCTTTGCCGAGGCTGCCGGTGTCGGTTGGCGTGGCAGGCACGGCCTCATTGTCACCCCGGAAGTCGGGCCAGCTCTGCGTCTTGCCACCGTGTTTGTCCCGCGACATATCCCGCCACGACCACGAGCTCTCGCCGGATGTGGTGACTGCCGAGCGTGTCTGGACGTCTGCCCTATTCTGCGCAAAGCCTCGGACTATCGCGAAGCCTGTCGCCGGCGGCTAAATGTGCTCGGCCTCGAAGACGAGGTGTGTGGCATCTGTGTCCGCGTCTGTTGGGACCACGTGCGGCCCTGAGTCAAGTGGCACCACGATTCTCAGGGTGTCTGTGCCCCCTGGGCAGGCCCACGCAGCTGCCTCGTCGAAGGAAGGCCGCTGGCCCAGGAAGGCTCTCGCCCGGTCGCAGGTCTCGCAGCTGCCTTCCACACACAGCAGGGCCAAAGGGTCCTGTCGCAGCAATCGCTCTGCCGTGTCCACCAATGAGCGCTGGCGCATCAAACGTGACGCTGCATGGCCGACTCTCCCATACCGCACTGTGCCTCTGGCATCCAGTAGCGGCGTCAGCCGGTCAAAGGCCGCGCTGCATCCGGCGTGCCCTGCGCTTTCTATCCACACCTTCCTCCTGTGCCGTTGCACAGGGACGCGAAATGGGTGCCAGTAGGGGATCTGGGCCAGGACCTCAGCCACGTGAATGGTTGTGTTGCGCCTCATGTCCACGCCAATCAGCAGCACCCAGCCGTCCAGATCGTAGATGCGCCCAAGGGGCCTTTCGGTCCCCTGTCTTCCTGCAGATCCAGGCTGTGATTGGCAGTGATGTATTCACCCTGCGGGCCCTGGGCTGCCACTGAGCCGATGGGATGTGCGCTGCGTACCACACTGGGCATGTGCCAGAAGGTCTCGGTAACGACACGCATAGTGCGTGTCGGCGATGTGGCCGGGTTGTAGACAGGCATTTGCGCGCGGATATTGTCCCGTTACTGGGGTGGGGATGGCGGGTGTCTCCAGAAAGCTGGGTCTGTGAGGCCGGAGGTGTGGGTGGGCACGACGATCGTGCCCTGTGGGCCCATGGCGCGGCGGCGCGCAGCGGTCAGCGTTGCTGGCCCGCTGTCCACCCGGCCGACCGCCTTGAGGGACGTGTGCGCGATGACGACCGCCCTTCGCGGCAGGCCCAGGTCAAACGAATCGCGGGCAAGACTTTTCGAGGTTTGAACTGCCATACTGTGCCCGTCTTCTTTTGCGCCCAGACCTGTTCCCTTGTGCAAGTGCCCTGGGCAGCAGTGCCGAGCAAGTCAGGTGACGGCTGGTTCAAAGTAGGAGATTGCGGAAGGTTCGGGGAGGGGTGCCAACGCCGCGCTGATTCATAGTTTGCCGAACCGGTATTTGACGAGCGTCCAAAGCGCGGGCAGACCATCTTTCCAGGCGCTGAGTTTCTTTTCCTTGCGAGCCGAGTACCAGATGGGTACCTCGTGAATGACATAGCCACGCCGTAGAAGTTTGCCAGTGATCTCCGGCTCGATCTGGAAGCGGGTGGCTCGGAGGTTTAGGCTCAGCATGACCTCGCGCGGCATCAGCTTGTAGCAGGTCTCCATGTCGGAGAGATTCGATCCGTACAGGATATTGGTGGCAAGCGTCAGGAACTGGTTGCCGAAGCGGAAAAGGAACTCCTGGCTGTCAAGGTCCCGAACGCCATAGACAACCTGTGCCTCGCCGCGCAGTATTGGATCCAGCAGCTTTGGGTAGTCGTCCGGATCGTATTCTAGATCGGCATCCTGGATGATGACGAGGTCACCGGTGGCCTTGCCAAGCGCTGTGCAAATGCCCGCACCCTTACCCTGGTTGGTGTCGTGCCGGTGCACCTGAACATGCGGATTGTGAATGCCATTCAGGACCTGCCAGGTGTTGTCCGTGGAGCAATCGTCTACCACCACGATTTCCTTTTCGCAGGGCACAGCGAGCACCTTCTCCAGCAACTTGGCGACACTATCCTGCTCATTGAACACCGGAATCAGTACAGATAGCTTCATGTCACTCCCGAATCAGCAGCATTCTGCTCCGACCAGGCGACAAGGCTTGCTCGCCCAGGGCAGGCAATTCTAGTTCAAAGCGCAGCCCTTGTCAAAGCACGAGGATGGGTCGACAATGCATTGTCAAGTTATTGCGCTTGCAGTATAATGGTGGCAGGAGGTGCCTGTGACCAACCGCGAGGTTGCCGATCTGCTGCGGCTGATCGGCGACATGCTGGAGATCAAGGGCGAGATCATCTACAAATCACTTGCCTATCGTAAGGCTGCCGACAACATCGAGGCACTTGGCGTTGATGTCAATGAGGTCTGGCGAAAAGGCAAGCTGCGCGAGATCCCAGGCGTCGGCAAGGCACTGGAGGAGAAGCTCAGCGAGCTTCTCAGCACCGGCCGTCTGAGCTACTTCGAGGACTTGCAGGAGCAGGTTCCAGTCGGCGTGGTCAGCTTGCTGAGAATCCCGGATGTGGGACCCAAGACAGCCAAGCTGCTGTGGGAGCGGCTGGGGGCACTCAGTGTGGCAGATGTGGAGCGCGCGGCACGCCAGGGTAGGCTGCGTGATCTCCCAGGTATGGGTGCACGTTCGGAGCAACGTGTCCTGGAAGGAATCGAGTCACTCTACCGCCGTACCACACGCATACCTCTGGGCATTGCCTGGCCGGTGGCGAGAGAGCTGGTGGCGTCTCTCCGTCAGCAGCTGGGCGTAGAGACGGTGGAACCAGTAGGCAGCCTGCGACGTATGAAGGATACTGTCGGTGATATTGACCTGCTCGCAGCGTACGAAGAACCAGCCACAGTGACGGATGCCTTTGTCGTGCTTGCACAGGTCGCCGAAGTTGTCTCCCACGGGCCAACCCGGGCCACCGTCATACTGCACAACGGGCTGCAGGTAGACCTGCGAGCCCTTGAGCCGGCGCGCTATGGCTCTCTCCTGCAGTATTTCACCGGTAGCAAGGACCACAACGTGGCCCAGCGGATGCTGGCGCAGAAGAAGGGGCTCAGCCTCAGCGAGTATGGCTTCAAGCGTGGCGATCAAGAGATTCTTTGCGCGGCTGAAGAAGAGGTCTACGGTGCTCTCGATCTGCCGTGGATTCCCCCTGAACTGCGCGAGGACCTTGGGGAGTTGTGGGCGGCACAACAAGGCACGCTGCCGGAGCTGGTGCAACGCAGCGATATCCGCGGCGACCTGCACGTGCACACCAATTGGAGCGACGCGGTCGCAACCATTTCTGAGATGGCGGGTGCGGCGCAGAGACTTGGCTACGAATACCTCGTCATTTCCGACCATACGCATGGGCTGGGAGTGGCCAACGGCCTGAATGTAGAGAGGTTGAGACAGCAGCGTGCGGAGATCGAAGGATTGAACCAGGGGCTCACCGGCCTGCGTCTGCTGCACGGCGCTGAAGTGGAAATCCGGGGCGATGGTGCTCTGGATTACCCAGACGAGGTTCTACAGGAGCTCGATGTCGTGATCGCTTCGGTGCACAGCGGTCTGCGCCAGGACAAGGAGACAATCACCGATCGCATCGTCCGCGCATTGCGCAGTCCTTTTGTCGACGTCATCGGACATCCTTCCGGGCGCCTTCTGGGCCAGCGCGAGGCGACAAGCGTCGATCTCGGTTTGGTGTTGCAGGTTGCGGCAGAGACGGGCACCCTGCTCGAGGTCAACGCTAGTCCCAACCGTCTCGATCTCGACGATGTACACATTCGCCGCGCTATCCAACTCGGGGCAGAGTTGTGCATCAACAGTGACGCTCATAGCATCGAAGGACTGGAAGCGATGGAGTACGGTGTGGCCACCGCCCGGCGGGGCTGGGCCGAGACACAGCACATCGCCAACACGTGGCCGTTGCCAAAGCTTCTCGACCGGTTGGCAAAGAAACGAGCAGCTGCCACGCCATAGCGCCAAGCGTTCCACAATACAGGGAGGGTAACCGCCCATGTCACCCGATGCCACCCGCGCCCGCCAACAGCACGATGACCCAACCACGGGTTCGCATGGCACAGAAACAGAGGCAAAGCCTGCCTCAGGGGTAAGGTCACTGACCTGGCCTGCCTGGCAAATGCTCTTGGCTCTGGGACTCATCGTCGTCGCGGCTGCAGGACTCTGCCAGGTCAGTGGCCTATCCGAAAGGTTCAGGACACTGCCGGCACCCACAGGGACGCCGACAGCGCTGCCAACTCTCACCCGAGTTCCGACTGTAACGGCAACTGCTACGCTGCAGCCCACCGCTACAGCCACTCCCGTGCCGATGGTAGTGACCGGGGGCGAGGCGATGGTCAGTGGTACCGGAGCATCGCAACTGCGCCTTCGCTCGGCCCCAGGTCTGAATCAGGAGACACTGGGCACGCTCGAGGATGGGACACATCTGACCGTGCTGGAAGGGCCCGAGTCAGTCGATGGCTACGAGTGGTGGAAAGTCCGAGCCGCCGACGGTCGCCAGGGATGGGCTGCCGGTGACTGGCTTGTTCCCGTCGTTCCCTAGTGTTTGTACCGAACCAGGCCATGGACCTGTGCTGTTGGCTGTGAGGCTAAGGTGGGTCCACGCTCGACGGGCTGCGGGCCGATGACCCGAGGCTGTACGGCACAGGAGGGGGGTGTTCCAATGCACAGGAGCCTTTCACTGCGGGGCCTGTTTCTGGTTGCGGTCGCAGGGATGGTCACCGGTTGCGCGCTTATGGAGAAGGTTCAGGATCTCGTGCGGGCTCCTACCCCAACCCCATCGGTAGTACGTACTCAAGGGCACATTTGCGACGCGATCACCGGCCTGCCGGTGTCCGGGGCGCAGCTGCGTGCCGGAACAGCCACAGCGCTCACAGATGTGGTGGGAGAGTTCTCCATTCAGTCCTTCGCAGGGGAATGGATCCAGGTCACCGCGCCCCGTTACGAGACTGCGCAGATCTTGCCGCGCCCCGACTTCCCTGTGGTGGTTGATCTTGTGCCTGACCCGGCGGCGACTTTTGACATCATCTACGACTGCGAGAAGCGACACGAGTTTGGAAGGCAGTATGATCTGCTGCATCCTGACGCACAGGCACTGTTCGCCCGTGAGCAGTACATCCACTACATGGAGCAGAATCGGCCCTATGACATTGTCGATTTCTCCGTCGGCGACCCTGGTGCTCCGACGTCTGGCGCGGTCCTGGGCAAGGTATACACACATGTGGTACAGGTGCCTGTGCAAGCCACAGTCCGCGTCGATGGACAACCGGAACGCCGGGCCTGGGTCGGCTATGCAGTGCAAGCAGATGGCCTATGGCGCTGGTTTCGCGGGCCTTTGGTGTGGATGACGCCGACAGCCATGCTCACACTTACGCCGTCGCCAACATTGACTCATAGTCCGTCGCCTGCAGCCACCCATACGGTGCAGCCCACATACACGCCCTATCCCACTGCCACTCCCAGCCCTACACAGCCGGGGCCGCCACCGGCCACAGTCACTCCGGAGAGATCAGAACGCATTCTCTTCACCAGTGACCGCGACGGCAACCGTGAAGTGTATGTCATGAATGCCGATGGCACTGGCTCACAGAATCTGACGCAGCATCCCGCTCAAGATGGCGATGCCAGTTGGGCTCCACTCCGCGATCGTCTGGCCTTTGTATCGGATCGCGACGGCAACAGTGACATCTTTGTGATGAATGCTGATGGCAGCGGCGTGACTCGACTCACTTCCAGCCCATCCGATCAGATCCATCCCGCCTGGTCACCCAACGGTGCGCTCATTGCCTACGTTTCCAACGAGGATGGCGATTGGGAGATCTATGTGATGAACGCCAACGGATCTGGCGTGCTCCAGGCCACGCGCAACGGTGCCTGGGACAGCTACCCCACATGGAGTCCGGACAGCGCCAAGCTGGCCTTCACTTCTGATCGTGACGGCAACTATGAGTTGTACCTCCTCGACCTGGCGACCCTCACCGAAACTCGCCTAAGCAACCACCCTGCGTCAGATGCATTCCCTGCTTGGTCGCCGGGCGGCGACGAGATTGCCTTCACATCGGGCCGGGAAGGACAACTGGATCTGTACCTTATTGAGTTGGCGACCGAGCCCCAGCATGTAGTGCGGTTGAGCTATACCGACCCTGGCCTAGCAGTCAATCGCTTCCCGAGTTGGTCAGCAGACGGGATGTGGCTGGCGTTCACTTCCTGGCGCGACGGCAATGCTGAAATCTATATCATGCGCCGCGGAGGCTGGGGACTGCGCAACTTGACGAATCACCCTGCCGATGATGAGGCCCCTGCCTGGGGGGATTAGAAAGGGAGGTGGTGGCCACCTGCTGGAAAGTATAGGGAACATCGCGGACGAACGGACGGTGTCACGGGAGTTCTACGTCATGAGGGAGGTGGAACGATGACATGCCGGAAACGACTGGAGAAGCTGTTTCGCGAAGAAGGGGTCAAGTTCAGCGTCTCGAAGCATGCCGAAGTGTACAGCGCGCAGCGGGTGGCGGGTGCCCTCCATATTCCCGGCGAGCAACTGGCCAAGGTGGTGATGGTCAAAGCCAATGGGGAGATGACAATGCTGGTGCTGCCTGCACCGTACAGGCTTGACTTCAAGAAGGTCAAAAAGGCACTAAAGAGGAAGGATGTTCAGCTGGCCACCGAAGAAGAGTTCGCCACTCACTTCCCAGACTGCGAGGTTGGAGCGATGCCGCCCTTTGGCAAACTCTACAACCGCGTTTCCCGCCGGATCACACCGCGAGATCATGCGAGTGGCCTACGCCGACTTTGAGAGACTGGGAGAGCCGGTAGTGGCCGACTTGAGTTCCGGCTAGCCGGCGGCGAACGCAAGCCAGCGCACCGACTAGCACGAAACTAATAGAACATCTGGGCCAGAGCGCACAGATCTTCGTCGACTTCCCTCTTCTTGTTGGCAACTTCCTGGAGAGGAACATCGACGATCTTGCTACCCTGCATAGCGGCCATGTATCCGAACTTGCCTTCCTTGATCAGCTCGGCTGCGCGGACACCCAGGCGCGTGGCCAGGACGCGGTCAAAGACTGTAGGCGAACCGCCCCGCTGTACGTGGCCCAGCACCACGAAGCGCGTCTCAAACCCTGTGCGCTCTTCAAGCACCGTGGCCAGAGTTGAGGCCAGGCCGCGGCGATCGAGACGAATGTGTCCAAATTCGTCGGTCTGCCTTGCTGCTTCCTCCTCATCGGCTCGCACGTCGCTGATCTTGGCCGCCTCAGCGACGACCACAATGCTGAACTTCTTGCCCCTTTCCCAGCGATGCTGGATGTGCTCGCTCAACTCATCGATTGTCGCAGGCTGCTCCGGTATCAAAATGTAGTCGGCACCACCAGCCAGACCGCCCATCACCGCCACCCAGCCCGTGTAGCGTCCCATCACTTCAACGATGATCACGCGATGGTGCGACTCTGCCGTAGTATGCAGCTTGTCCAGCGCATCAGCGACCGTGGTCACCGCGGTATTGAAACCGATGCAGTGGTCGGTGCCGTACACGTCGTTGTCCATCGTCTTGGGGATGCCTACCGCAGGCACACCTCGTTTCACAAGTTCCGCGCACACGCCCAGCGTATCGTCGCCTCCAATCGCCACAATCGCATCAATACCAAACTCCCGGAAATGAGCCACGGATTGCTCCATGTCCTCTGGCCTCTTCGCTATGTTCGTGCGCGATGATCCCAGGATGGTTCCCCCTTTGTGCAGGATGCCAGAGACCTCCTTGCGGCTCAACGGGGCGATGATGCCATCACGCAGCCCCTTCCACCCGTCGTAGATCCCATAGACCTCCCAGCCGTAGCCGAAGGCACGTCTGGCGACAGCGCGAATCGCTGCATTCAGACCAGGCACATCACCACCGCCGGTCAAGATACCAATGCGCATTTGATCCTGTCCTCCCATGATTGCTTTGCCTGACGTCGCGTTGGACACAAAACGCGGGGCTGCAGTGATAGCCCCGGCGACGATGCCATATCTGAGACAGGATGCCGAAGGTGGGATTCGAACCCACACAGGGTTTGCCCCCAGCGGTTTTTGAGACCGCCGCGTATACCATTCCGCCACTTCGGCTCATGGCAAGTATAGGTTATTCACTGTGAATAGTCAAATGAACCTCTCTTCCGAATGACCTTTGCAGGGGAATTCGTCTCGGACTGCGGTCACAGCTCTTCCATTCTCGCCGCTGCGTCGTTTGGAACGCAGTGAAAACCCCTGTCTGCCTGTGCTGGCGACCCTCACCCGGGCGGCACAGCTGCAGCTGTCGCTGACGGTCACCGTGACCGACTCAGGCTGGGAGTCTCGGCGGTGAAGCCAGAAGCCTTGGAGCTTCGCTAGCTTGTCGTGAGAGTGTCGTCAGGCTATAATCTGTTGGCAATGATATTCGGAGTGCGAACAAGCAATGGATGAGCAAGCCCTGGTCGCTGCGGCTCGCCGCGGCGACACCCAGGCTTTCAACAAGCTCATACTGACCTACCAGACGCTGGCATACAACGTGGCTTATCGCACGCTGCACGACCCCGAAGCAGCTGCAGATGCCACACAGCAAGCCTTCATCTCTGCCTTTCGCGCTCTCCCCAAGTTCCGAGGTGGTTCCTTCAAGGCATGGCTGCTGCGCATCGTCACCAACGCTTGCTACGATCAGCTGCGCCGGGCCAAGCGGCGACCTGCGTCCTCCTTGGATGACATGCTCGTCGATCCAGATCACAGTGCTCTGCTGACGGACGAGACGGAATCACCGGAAGAACGTGCGGAACGCCAGGATCTCGGATATGCCATCCAGAGGGGCCTGGATGAGTTGCCCCCTGACCAAAGGCTGACCGTGGTTCTCTCTGACATCCAGGGTTTCAGCTACCAGGAGATTGCCGAGGTCACTAGTGTTTCGCTGGGCACCGTCAAGTCACGGCTCAGTCGGGGCCGTGCGCGGCTGAGAGACTATCTGCAGCGCCAAGAGGAACTTTTGCCCAGACGCTATCGTCCTATACACAGGTGAGTGCGGAGCACACCATGTTGGGCTTTTTGAGGGGATCGTGGACAACTGAACATCGACGCTGCCAGGAGGATTTGTCTGCCTTTCTGGACGGCCAGCTGACACCATCAGACCGGGCGCGTGTGCAGAGGCACCTGAAGGAATGCGCTGACTGTCGCGCCGATCTGGACGCTTTGCGTCATACGGTGTCCTTGCTGCGTGCTGTCCCTGCGCTGAAGCCTCCGCGTTCCTTTGTCCTGCCGGTCACGGAGGCAAGGCGCCAGAGGCAAGCGCGGCGCCAGCGCTTGGCATACGTCTATCTGCAGGCGGCCACTGCTGTAGCTACCGTGCTGCTGGTTCTCGTGGTCTCAGGTGATGCTGTCTTGCGCTACACACCAGCACAGCCTGGGGCGCGCCTTCCCGTGGCGCATCCACCAGCAACGGCCGTTGTGCTTGAGTCGGCCCCGGTGGCTGAGGACAGTGCACTTCCGGAGCCAGCGCCACAGATGATGCAGGAGCCACCGGCTCCAACTGCAGCACCTACTTCGCAGCCACTCGCTGCAGAGGTGGCAACCGAGGCGCTGCCAGCTCCCGAGCAGTCGCCAGAAACACTTGCCCTTGAGATGGCCGTGGAAGCGGCGGATGCAGGCACAGCAACCGGTACGGAGACGGTGCCGGCGCAGGCGGAGGGGATACCGGCTGTTAAGGCCAAGCCATCGCAGACCTTTGTCCGAGCGGCACCGCCACCCGTTCCTCCGACCCCGGAGGAGGAGAGCACAGCCAGAGAAGCAGCACAGACTGCAGAGCCCACGACCACGCCTCTGCCCTCTCCATCGAACACGCCTGTGCCACCTACCGAGACACCGCTGCCCAGAGCGACCGATACCCCTGTGCCGCCCACCGCAACGCCCATGCCCAGCCCAACGAACACACCGGTCCCTCCGCCGGCAGAGCAATCGCCCACTAGCCCTGTCGCGCCGCCGGTGCCCGCGGCAGAGTTGGAGTCGCCAGGGCCAGCGCCGGGATTGTGGGCACAGTTGGAAGGCTTGCGTCCCATCTTGCCACGCGTTGAGGCAGTGCTGGCTCTTGCCGTCGCCATGCTGCTGGCGGCCACGCTTTGGCTGCGCAGGAGGCAGCGCCTGGTGTAAAGAGCTCCCCCGTTTACCAGGGAGCATCGGCTGAGCCATGCCGGCCACAGATGGCCTGGCATGGCTCTTGCGTTGTCTGGCCAACGCGTGTCTCGCTCTGCGAGGCCGACGGTCTCGCCTTGGGTCCGGCGAGCCGAACGGCGAGGGGCCATTTCACGTACCGTTGTCCAGCTAAGCATTCTGGACACCCGCGTGCATCCGGTTGTTGGTTGCCCAGTCAGTTGTCAGTGGGCTTGACATGCAAGTGGGGAGCGGTCTCCCTTTGTGTCAATCTGCCAGTCCGATTATAATTAGGCATGAGCTTCAGACGTTCGAGCAAACTAGAGAGCAGCCTGACCAACACGCGCCGGTCGTTCTTTGACCGCATTGGCAGTCTGCTGGCACGCAGTGACATAACAGAAGAGACTTGGGAGCAGCTGGAAGCCCTTCTCATCCAGTCCGACGTGGGCGTCGATACCACCGTGGACTTGGTGGATGCGCTACGCGAGCGTGTATCCCGAGATCGTATGCACCGCGCCGACGAACTGCAGGGGCTGCTCAAGACGGAGCTGCGTTCTGTCTTGGAGACCAATGGACATCATTACCTGCAAGCCGGTCGGCGACCTCTGTCCGTTGTGTTGGTCGTCGGCGTCAATGGATCTGGCAAGACGACCAGCATTGCCAAGCTGGCACGGTACCATCAGCTTCGTGGTGACAAGGTGCTGCTGGCAGCTGCCGACACCTTCCGTGCTGCGGCCATTGACCAACTGGCTGTGTGGGCTGATCGTCTGGACGTGGGGCTGATCGCCCATCAGCCAGGAGCCGACCCTGGCGCAGTGCTCTACGATGCCATCAACGCCGCTGAGGCGCGCCAGGCAGACGTGGTCATTGCCGACACGGCCGGGCGCCTCCATACCAAGCACAACTTGATGCAGGAGCTGAGAAAAGTCCATCGAGTGGCCGGCAAGCGATTGCCCGGTGCGCCCCACGAGACGATCCTGGCACTGGATGCTACGACCGGGCAGAATGGCCTGGCGCAGGCACGTACTTTCAATGAGGCGGTGAACGTGACCGGGTTGTTCCTTGCCAAGCTGGATGGCACGGCCAAGGGAGGCATCGTCTTTGCGGTGGCCAGGGAACTCGGGCTGCCTATCCTTTTTGTTGGCACAGGTGAGCAAGCGGATGACATTGCCGAATTCGATGCTGCGGAGTTTGTCGAGGCCTTGTTTCAGTAGGGCGCCAAGGCGAGCAGCGCTCGCCGCAGGGGACCCTTGTGTAGATCAGGATCAATCTGGAAATGAGGAGTAGCAGTGGAAGAGTTGCGAGTGAAACTGGTTGAGTTGAATGAGCGCGTCAACGAGATAATGGAGTATCTTTGACGTAGCCAGCACAGAGAAAGAGATTGCTGATCTGGAGCGTCGCTCGACAGATCCTGGTTTCTGGGATGATGTGGAGCAGGCGCAGAAGACAATGCAGCGGCTCACGCGTCTGAAAGGAGATGTCGACGTCTGGAAGGCTCTGTCCAAGCGAGTGGTGGAGTCGCTTGACCTTCTTGAGCTGGCCCAAGATGAGGGTGACCAGGCCATGGGCACGGAACTCGAAGGCGAGGTGGAGAGACTGTGCGCGGAGCTGGAGCGGTTGGAGTTTCGCCTGATGTTCGGTGGGCCTCATGACCGGAAGGATGCCATTGTCTCCATCCACGCCGGGGCAGGGGGCACCGAGTCTCAAGACTGGGCGGCGATGCTGCTCCGGATGTACCTGCGCTGGGCTGAGCAGCACGAGTTCGAGACGCAGTTGCTTGACACCACGCATGGCGAGGCGGCGGGCATCAAGAGCACGACATTTTCCGTGGCTGGTCCGTATGCATATGGCCACCTGAGAAGTGAACGGGGGGTGCATCGCCTGGTGCGGCTGTCACCTTTCGACGCTGCCCATCGGCGGCACACATCCTTTGCCCTGGTTGAGGTCATGCCGGACGTTGAGGATGACATCGAGATTGAGATCAGGCCCGAAGACTTGCAGGTTGACGTCTTCCGGGCGGCGGGCGCAGGTGGGCAGCATGTGCAGAAGAACGCGACTGCCGTGCGCATCACCCATCTTCCGACGGGCATCGTCGCCTCATGCCAGAACGAGCGTTCACAGGTGCAGAATCGGCAAATGGCCATGAGGGTGCTGCGGGCGCGGCTGTTCGCTCTGGAGGAGGCCAAGAGGGAGGAGGAGCGGGTCAAACTCAAGGGTGAACACGTCTCGGCTGGCTGGGGAAATCAGATCCGTTCCTATGTGCTGCATCCCTATCGTATGGTCAAAGACCTGCGCACCGGCTATGAGACGGGTAACGCCGATGGAGTCCTGGATGGCAACCTGGATCCATTCATGAGCGCCTATCTGGAATCCACCATGATCGAGGACCACGGGTAGCGCTCATCCTGCCGGCCGACCGGCCTCGGCGAAGGCGACAAGTGGCTACCGGGGCCGGTTCTGGCATTGCTCGCTGCTCGAAATACGCGCCTGGAGGCGGGCACATTGCAGCCATACCTTCTTCTGGATGCTGGATGGACGCTGGTTTTCCCCAACTACCGACTCATGTGCGAGGTCATGCTGCGGCATGGCCACGACATCGCGGAAGAGCGGCTGAGGCGTGCGGCTGCCCAGATACTGAGGCGTTACGATGAACTCCTCAAGATGGGTGAAGGTGCGTGGGATACGAGCAGCTTCATGCTGTGGGTGCTCGAATCAGTAGGTATCGGGGAGGAGCACATTCCTCCAATCACCAGGGAACTGGCGATCAGTCATGCTGAGAAGAGCCTCTGGGCTCACACGTACTCGTGGGTGCACGATGCGTTGGCAAGTCTGGCTGCGCTTGGCTGCCGCATGTCGGTCATCTCCAATGCGGACGGCCGGGTGGAGCACGAGCTGGCCGACCTTGGTTTGATGCAGCACTTTGAGGCGGTTTTCGACTCACACATCGTGGGCCATGCCAAGCCGGACCCACGCTTCTTCCAGCACGCCATGACCCGGTTGAGCTTGCAGCCAACCCAGTGCCTGTACGTCGGTGACGTCTTTTTCATCGACGTCCTCGGCGCCAACAGGGCGGGTATCGCTGCGGTTCACCTCGATCCCTATGGCCTCTACCATGGCTGGCCGGGTGTCCACATTCCCAGCCTTGCCGCCCTGCCAGATCTGTTGGCGCAAGATCTGGATCTCAGTGCCGACGACTTTTTCCCGCTACGCGACCATGCACCAACTGGATTCTGGTGACTCGCTGGTGATCGCTCCCGATGTATCGGCCCAGACACCCCTGTTGTGGCAAGGGCCCGCCAAGAAGTACTCCGTCCGCGGTGTGAAACCTGATCTCACGGCCCTTGTAGCGACGACTCTGGCCGTTCCGATCGCCGCTAACAACCA
>SMTZ1_10002829_pt1 | contig 17422 bp, 24 predicted proteins | sample DeeMarSWOR136_30_FD_25667 | JGI IMG/M metagenome (IMG submission 25667)
TAATGAAGGCAGTAGTTGTGCGTACGAACAAGGAGATCAGAAGACCTGATGGGTCTTATATCCGTTTTGGAAATAACTCAGCGGTGTTAATTAACCCGCAGAATGAACCCATTGGCACCCGTATTTTTGGGCCTGTTGCAAGAGAGTTGAGGGCTAAAAAATTTATGAAAATTATCTCACTTGCTCCAGAAGTGCTCTAGCGTGTGGTGCTCTTCCCTCAAAGAGGATTTATCTATGCCAGTGAAGTTCCATGTAAAAAAGGATGATCAGGTAATAGTCATCGCAGGAAAAGAGAAGGGAAAAACGGGAAAAATACTAAGAGTTATTACTAAGGAAGAACGTGTCCTTGTTGAAAAAGTCAATTTTGTCAAAAGGCACACTCGACCGAGTGGTCGGACGAGGCAGGGAGGGATCCTCGAAAAGGAGGCTCCCATTCATGCCTCAAATGTGATGATCATATGCACTAAATGTAATTTACCTGTAAGGGTAGGGCGGAAAATACTAGAGGATGGGAAGAAGGTTCGCTATTGCAAAAAGTGCGGTGAGCTCATCGATCTTTAACTATTAAGTAGTAAGAAGCTCTCTATAGAGGACTGCATATGGCTCGGCTGAAAGAACTTTACCATAAGGAACTTGTCGCCAAGTTGATGAAGGAGTTTAACTATAAAAATAAGATGCAAGTTCCACGATTACAAAAAATAGTGGTTAATATGGGGCTGGGAGAGGCTATTCAAAACATCAAAGTTCTGGACTCTGCTACAGATGAGCTCATGGCAATCACAGGCCAGAAACCAGTGCCTACCAAGGCTAAAAAGTCTATTGCTAATTTCAAATTACGAAAGGGGATGTCCATTGGGTGTCTGGTTACGCTGAGGAAAGATAGAATGTATGAGTTTTTTGATCGACTGGTCAATATTGCTCTGCCTAGAGTGAGAGATTTTAGAGGCGTTTCTAGCAGATCATTTGATGGAAGGGGAAATTATTCACTAGGCATTAAGGAACAGATTATCTTCCCAGAGGTTGACTACGACAAGATTGATAGAATAAAGGGGTTAAATATAACTATTGTCACCTCTGCAAAAACTGATGAAGAGGGGAAGGTTCTTCTGGGACTGTTTGGTATGCCCTTCAGAGATTGAGGGGTTTATTAAGTTCTTAATGTTAACCAAAGGGCGAGGTAAAGGAGTGGCAAAAAAGTCCTTAATAGCAAAAGCAAAACGCCCGAAAAAATTTCCTGTGAGGGAGTACAATCGATGCCCCCTTTGCGGGAGACCTCGGTCCTACTATAGGAAATTCAACATGTGTCGTATCTGTTTCAGGAAGTTAGCCTTAAAAGGCGAGATTCCTGGCGTTATCAAGTCTTGTTGGTAATTAAACCCAATCTAGGAGCTGGCTCATGCTCACAGACCCCATTGCTGATATGCTGACGAGAATTAGAAATGCTAACAAAGCAAGATTTGAGAAGATTGATGTTCCTTCTTCTCACTTGAAAGCAGGTATAGTAAGGTTGTTAAAGAGAGAAGGATATATAAAAGACTTTAAGGTGCTCAATAAAAATGACAAAAAAACCTTGAGGATTTTTCTCCGTTATGATGAACAAAATCAGCCTCTCATTACAGGTCTTAAAAGAGTGAGTAGACCGGGATTAAGGATTTATGCTCGCAAAGATACCATCCCCTCCGTAATGAGCGGTGTAGGCTTAGCTGTTCTATCAACCTCAAAAGGGGTGGTAACTGATCGAGAAGCTCGCAGTCTCAATGAGGGTGGAGAGGTCCTCTGTTTTATATGGTAATAGTTATCGCCTGTGATGGTGGGCAAGGCTCATTGTGAAATATTTATAGTGAAGGAGTAGAGGATGTCTCGAATTGGGAGATTGCCCATTCCCATTCCCGATGGGGTAAAAGTTGACATAGAGGGCTCTTTAGTAAAGGTGGGTGGCTCTGAGGGATGCTTAACACACAGTTTACCAGCAGGAATTGGTGTGGAATTAATAGAAAACAAAGTGGTTGTCTCAGTAAAATCCACACATAAAAAGTCTAGTGCCTTACTCGGTCTGACCAGAAGCCTCATTGCTAATATGATTACTGGTGTCAGCAAGGGTTTCGAGAAGAGCATAGAGCTCGTTGGTATCGGGTATCGCGCTGAGTTAAAGGGTAAGTGCCTTCACCTCACTTTGGGATACTCTCATCCTATTCGCTTTGAGCTTCCAGAAGATGTGACGGCGAGGGTTGAAAATAGGACAAACATAACCCTTGGGGGAGCAAATAAACAGACGGTGGGAGAAACTGCAGCAATCATTAGGGGCTTCAAAAAACCAGAGCCTTACAAAGGCAAAGGTATCAAATACACTGATGAAAGGATTAAGAAAAAGATAGGCAAAAAGGGAATCAAGTAAACGGTATTTCTAAAGGAGAAGGCTAGGGAACAAAGATGTCTTCCCAATTGAAAAAAAGAGGTGCCTGGTTTAGGCGTAAACAAAGGGTGAGAAAAAAGGTTAAGGGAAGCCCAGATCGTCCCAGGCTCAATGTATATCGAAGTAATAAGCACATTTATGCCCAAGTGATAGACGACGCCTCGGGTCAAACCCATGTGTGTGCTTCCACCTTGAGTCCAGAACTCAGGGGAAGCCTAAGACACACCGGTAACATCGAAGCAGCCAAAAAAGTAGGAGAGCTGATTGCTAAGAAGTGTTTAGAGAAGAAGATAACCCAAGTGGTATTTGATCGCAACGGCTTTTTATTTCATGGGAGGATTACAGCCATAGCTCAATCAGCTCGAGAGGGTGGTCTCAAATTTTAATGAGCTCTCACTAGTTACTTTAAACGCTGTCATTTTTTAAGGAGGTGAGTGATTGACCACAGTAAATGTCAATGAACTAAATTTATTAGATAGAGTTGTCAATATCAACAGAGTAGCCAAGGTAGTTAAAGGTGGTCGCAGATTCAGTTTTAGTGCCATTGTTGTAGCAGGCGATGGAAACGGGTGGGTAGGATATGGGCTGGGAAAGGCTAATGAGGTTCCCGAAGCAATACGGAAGGGGGTCGAACAGGCTAAAAGAAGCCTCATCCAAGTCTCTATTGTGAATGGGACCATTCCTTGTGAAATAATAGGTCGCTATGGGGCAAGCAAGGTATTTTTAAAGCCAGCTTCTGAAGGAACAGGGGTTATTGCCGGTGGAGCAATAAAGGCAGTTATTGAATCCGCTGGCATTAAAAACATTCTGACTAAATGTTTGGGGTCACACAATCCCCATAACACCGTCAAAGCAACATTCAATGCTTTTACACAGCTTAAGAAGACCGAAGAGATCCAGAAAAAACTTGGCACAGTTGGATAAATGCTTAAAACTTTCATCTATGAGGTGGAAAGAGAGCGTGGTATCATGGGAAAGGAACTGAAAGTTACCCTTATAAAAAGTGGGATTGGTCGGCCCAAAAAGCATAGATTGACCATTAAGAGTTTGGGATTAAACAAACTCCACAAGACAGTAGTATTAAAAGACACCCCTCAGGTGAGAGGGATGATAAACAAGATATCGCACCTGGTTAGAGTTGTTGAATGGACATAAGTTACCCTCTTAAGGGTATCTTTAGTGATAACTGCTTAAACCGGTTTAAATGAAGTGAAAATTAATCAATTAAAGCCTCCTAAAGGGGCTATAAAAAGGAGGAAACGCATAGGCAGAGGACCTGGTTCGGGACATGGTAAGACTGCATGTCGTGGTCACAAGGGCTTCAATGCCAGGTCTGGTGGAGGCGTTCCCCCTGGTTTTGAAGGTGGGCAGATGCCCCTTAAGCGAAGACTTCCCAAAAGAGGTTTCCGCAATATCTTTAAAAGAAGCTTTGCCACCATCAACATTAGAGATTTGGCACGATTTGAAAAAGGTAGTGTTGTTGATGTAAAAACCTTAATCACCTCGGGTGTGATTAAAAGGCCCTGTGCAGGGGTTAAAGTACTCGGAGACGGTAAAATCAATTATCCCCTCACCTTAAAGGTTCACACTCATAGCAAAGCTGCCAAAGAAAAGGTTGAGGCTGCGGGGGGAAAAGTGGAGATTATTAAGATATGATTGGTGGTTTCCAAAATATACCTAAAATTCCAGAACTGAGAAAACGTATCATCATCACTTTTTTACTGCTGGCTGTCTTTCGCATCGGCGTTCACGTTCCCACTCCAGGCATTGATACCCAAGTTCTTACGTCATTTTTTGAACAAGCAAAGGGGACCCTTTTTGGTCTCTTTGACATGTTTTCAGGAGGTGCCTTTCGAAATCTATCAGTATTTGCTTTAGGCATTATGCCCTATATTAGTGCTACTATTATCCTTCAGCTCTTAACGGTAGTAATCCCTTATTTGGAGAAACTCTCTAAAGAAGGTGAAGTTGGACGTAAAAAAATCACTCAATACGCTCGCTACGGAACTGTTATCATAAGCATTATTCAGGGTTTTGGAATAAGTATCGCTCTTGAGAAGATGTCTGGACCTGGTGGAGAAAGCGTTGTACTCCATCCCGGTTGGTCTTTCAGATTAATGACCATCATCACGCTCACTGCCGGAACGGCCTTTATCATGTGGCTGGGAGAACAGATAACCGAAAGAGGGATAGGAAATGGAATCTCTCTTATCATATTTGCTGGCATTGTGGCTGGAATTCCTTCAGCTTTTGGTAATACTCTAAGGCTTTACAGAACAGGTGAAATGGCTCCCCTTTTCATCTTGCTCATTTTTGCCCTGATGATCATAGTAGTGTCCGTTATCATTTTTATTGAGCAAGGACAGCGTCGTATTCCGGTCCAATATGCGAAAAGAGTTGTAGGCAGAAAGATGTATGGAGGGCAAAGTACACATTTACCCCTGAAAATTAATATGTCTGGGGTAATACCCCCTATATTTGCCTCTTCTATCCTTATGTTTCCCTTAACTATTACCAACTTCGTGCCCCGGGACATCTTAGAGGCTCATCCCTGGATTAATACTATACTAACTAGTTTAGGACCTGACCGTATTTTATACAATTTGCTTTATGTAATCTTCATTGTTTTCTTTTGCTACTTTTACACCGCAGTAATCTTTAACCCGGTTGACGTAGCTGATAATATGAAGAAATATGGTGGCTACATCCCTGGAATCAGACCTGGTAAAAAGACATCTGACTATATTGACAGGGTGCTTACCAGGATTACCTTGGGTGGAGCTATCTATCTATCTGCTGTATGCATTTTACCTTCCTTATTCATGTATAGGCTTAATGTACCCTTCTATTTTGGGGGTACGGCCTTATTGATTGTAGTGGGAGTTGCTATGGATACGGTTTCTCAAATGGAATCTCACATGTTAACCCGTCACTACGAAGGGTTTTTGAAAAAAGGGCACATGAAGGGGCGGCGTTAAAAATCAGTTCCTTCACTTAAGCTAAAACATATCACAAAAGAGAGAGGTTATTATAATAGTTACCATGAAGATGATTCTCCTTGGTCCCCCAGGCTGTGGAAAGGGAACGCAAGCAAAGATCTTGATTGACACCTATCACATTCCCCAAATATCTACTGGTGATATCTTGAGGGAAGCCCTTAAACAAAGCTCCCCTTTAGGGCGTGAAGCAAAAACATACATGGATCAAGGATTACTGGTTCCTGACCACCTGGTGATAAAGATTATTGAAGAACGTATACAACAAGCAGACTGTAAACGTGGCTTTATCTTAGATGGATTTCCTCGCACCGTTACTCAGGCAGATGCCTTTGATACCACCTTATCCATGATGGGATTGGAACTCGAGTATGTGTTCAGCATAGAAGTTGATGAAGAAGAGCTCATAAAAAGGCTTACTGGAAGAAGAATCTGTAGGCAATGTGGAGAGAGCTATCATATAGACTTTAATCCACCCACGCAGGATGGCATATGTGACACCTGTCAGGGAGAACTCTACCAGAGGGATGATGATAGAGAAGAAACTATTAGAAATCGGTTAAAGGTATATCAGGATCAAACTGTCCCACTTATTAACTTTTATAAAAGGAAAGACATTTTACATTCTATTGATGGAATTGGAAGCGTAGAAGAGATTGCAGAAAGAATTATAGGTGTCATAAACGCCTCATTACCATTTTATCACAGATTTGACAAAAACCAAACCTTACAGTAGAAATGGCTAAGGAAGAACCGATTGAGGTTGAAGGTACTGTTTTAGAATCATTGCCTAATGCAACGTTCAGGGTGTTACTAGATAATGGGCATAAAGTGCTTGCCCATATATCTGGTAAGATGAGAATGCATTTTATCAAAATCCTTCCTGGAGATAAAGTGACCGTTGAATTTTCCCCTTATGATTTAAACCGTGGAAGGATTATATATCGCGGAAAGTAGATGCTCACAATACCTTAGCCATTCATTGAGGCAAGGGGAGAGGCTTTGAAAGTTAGATCCTCTGTAAAAAAGATATGTAGCAAGTGCAAAATCGTTAAACGCAAGGGGATTGTCCACGTTATCTGTGAGAGGCCAAAGCACAGACAAAGACAAGGATAAGCAATAAGGGAGGAGTTTAACAGTGGCACGTATTGCAGGAGTTGATCTGCCCAAAAACAAAAACATTGAAACTGCACTCACTTACATCTATGGTATCGGAAAATCAAGCTCAAGAAAAATCCTAGATCAACTGGGAATTGACCCTTACAGGAGATCCGATCAACTGGATGAGCAAGAGGTAGCACGAATAAGGGGGGTAATTGACAGCAATTATAAAGTTGAGGGTGATTTGAGAAGAGAAGTATCCATGAGTATCAAACGGCTGAGGGATTTGGGTGCCTACAGAGGATTGCGCCATAGGAAATCTCTACCGGTCAGGGGACAGAGAACTCACACTAATGCGAGGACACGAAAGGGCCCCAGACGAAAACTGGTGGGAGGAAAAAGCAAGGCGTCATAAAAAATTTTAATAATAGGAGAATAAATGGCAGAGGGAAAGAAAAAGGCTTTCAAAAGAAAGAAAGAGAAAAAAAATATTCAAAGTGGGATTGCCCACATTCAATCCACCTTTAACAACACTATTATTACCATTACTGACATGAATGGTAATGTTATTGCCTGGTCAAGTGCGGGGGTCAAGGGTTTTAAGGGCTCTAGAAAAAGCACACCCTATGCTGCACAACAGGCCGCAGAGGATGTAGCCAAAAAAGCTATGGTGCATGGTCTTAAGAATCTTGAAGTGTACATTAAGGGCCCGGGGTCAGGAAGGGAGGCTGCGTTGCGTTCTCTTCAATCAATGGGTCTCATCATAAAATTGATTCGTGATGTTACACCAATTCCACACAATGGGTGTAGGCAACCTAAAAGGAGAAGGGTGTAACTAAATCCATTTTCCCCAAAACTGAATGAGGAGGATGAATTGGCAAGATACAGAGGGGCGGTGTGTCGATTGTGTCGCAGAGAGGGCTTAAAACTCTTTCTTAAAGGGGAGCGATGCTACACAGATAAGTGTGCGGTTGAGAGGAGAAAGTACGCTCCTGGACAGCACGGTCGCATGCACAGCAAGTTTTCTGATTACGGTAATCAGTTAAGAGAAAAGCAAAGGGTTAAAAGAGTATATGGTATTCTGGAAAAACAATGCCGAAAATACTTTAGAAAGGCATCTCGTCAGAGAGGCATAACAGGCGAGAATTTCTTGGTTTTTCTTGAAAGAAGATTGGATAATGTGGTTTTTCGGTTAGGTTTTGCCAGCACTCGCAACGAAGCAAGACAGTTGGTGAGCCATAGACACTTCCTGGTCAATGGAAAACCTGTAAACATTCCTTCTTACTCACTTAAACAAGGGGATACCATTGAACTAAGGGAAAAAAGCAAAAAGATTACTCGAATCACTGAATCGCTTGAATCTGTTGAAAGACGAGGTGTGCCACGCTGGCTCGAATTGGACAAGGAACATCTCAAGGGAAAGCTTGCCGAACTTCCTACTAGAGAAGAGATTACTATCCCTATCCAGGAACAATTGGTTGTTGAGCTTTTGAGTAGACAAATTTAACCTATCTTCTTAAAGAGGCGTTATAATGTATAGAAACTGGCAGAGTTTAATAAAGCCTAAAAGGTTGGAACCTGAAGAAGAAACCTTAACTGACTTCTATGGTAAATTTTCTGCAGAGCCCTTTGAACGAGGATTTGGCATTACCATTGGAAATTCAATGCGTAGAATTTTGCTTTCTTCAATTCAAGGTGCTGCCATCACATCGGTAAGAATCAAAGGTATACTCCATGAGTTTTCAACCATTCCAGGTGTCAGAGAGGATGTAACAGATATCATCTTGAATTTAAAGGAAGTGAGGTTGAAACTCTTCTCTGAAGGGCCTGAGACAATCAGAATAAAAAGAAAAGAAGAAGGGAGTGTCAAAGCCGGAGATATTATTACTACCAATAACATCAAGATTTTAAATCCTGATTTACATATTGCTACCCTTTCAAAAGATGCGGAGATGGACATGGAAATGTTGGTCAAAAGGGGTAAAGGTTACATACCTGCTGAAATGAATAAAGAAGCGAATCAACCAGTTGGCACCATCCCTATCGATGCTATTTTTTCTCCTATCAAAAGGGTCAATTATAACGTAACCCATGCCCGTGTAGGTCAAATCACAGACTATGATAAACTATCCTTAGAGGTATGGACTGATGGGAGTGTTCGACCAGATGACGCTATTGCCTATGCGGCTCGCATTCTTCAAGACCAGCTCACCATCTTCATCAATTTCGAGGAAGAACCTATTGCTATGGGACCCGAGGCCGTTGAGGAAAAACCTAAATTCAATGAAAATCTCTATCGAAGCATCGAAGAGTTGGAGCTATCCGTTCGTTCTTCCAATTGTTTGAAAAACACAAATATCAAATACATATGGGAATTAGTACAAAAGACAGAGGCTGATATGCTAAAGACCAAAAACTTTGGCAGGAAATCACTCAATGAAATCAAGGAAATTCTTAATGAAATGGGGCTCAGCCTTGGAATGAAGCTTGAAAATTTCCCTCCCGCCATTGAAAAGGAAAGAGAAGAAGAAAAAAAGAAAAAGGCAAAAAAGAAATGAGTCAAAGGATGTGGAGTCATGAGGCACCTGAAGGAAGGAAGAAAGCTTAAGAGAACTTCAAGCCATAGAAAGGCTCTTATGAGAAATATGGTTACGTCGCTCTTCGAATTTGAAAAAATTGAAACCACTGACGCCAAGGCAAAGGAACTGCGAAAAGTCGCCGATAAGACAATCACTTGGGGTAAAAGAGGAGATCTGCATGCCAGACGTCAAGCCTTGAAGATTATAAACGATAAAAAGATTGTCCAGAAGTTGTTTAGCGACATAGCACCACGCTTTAGAGAAAGAAGAGGGGGGTATACTAGAATCATCAAAGTAGGGAGGAGAAGAGGGGATAGTGCACCTTTATCAATCATCGAACTAATTCCTCAGGGAGAGGCGAAACCAACGGCTCGAGGAGCGAAAGTAACCAAAGGAAAACCTATAAAGGAAAAGCCTGACAAAAAGTAAGCAAAGGGTCTTTATCCTTGAAAAAGCCCTCATTCCAATCTCCATAATAAACGACACATTTCTAAGAACCCCATTTTATTTATACTTTACTCCTATCATTTCTTCCCGCTATTGTTTTTTATTGACATTGGAAATTAAAAATTGTAGCATATAATTGTGGAATCTTATTGAGCTTTTTAAGAAACACCTATTATCATACTGCTTCCTATTTTTTGTTTTGGCACTCCTATTTTTAAAACAAAAATATAGGGAGGTAACTATGCCTGATGTTCCCGATTCCACAAATAAAATCATTCCACCCTTTTCTCCTTTAAAGGTCCAGACTGAGCCTCCTGAAAAAAAGAGAAGAAGGGAGAGGATGCCTAAGAAGCCTCAAAGAAAGGAAAAGGGTAAAGATGAGGGCAATTCTAATAGGGGTAAGGCAGTTGATGTGGTAATCTAATTGGACATCTGATCCACGTTCTGTCTGTTATGCTAATTTTATGCAGGTGGATAGATAGTTTCTAAGGTTTAAATGAGAACTGCGTGGAGGGTTGAGATGAAAGAATTGGTGAAACATCTGGCTAAAGCGATTGTAGACAGACCTGAAGAGGTTATAGTTACTGAAACAGAAGGAGATAGAACCTCTATTATCAAGTTACGAGTTGCCAAGGAAGACTTCGGGTTAATCATTGGAAAAAAGGGTAGGAATGCCGAGGCAATTAGAACCATTTTAAGGGCTGCGGCAGCAAAACTTGGAAAAAAACCTACTTTAGAAATTGTTGAAGAAGATAGATAATAAGATCCATTCAGCGATTTCGCCTTATTTCTGAAGAATGGCAGTTATCGTTTCTTTGAAAATTCTTCTAGCATCTTCTGAGCTGTTCTTTTGGCATATGCTTCTTTTGTTTTTTGATACTCAATTTCTGTCTTCTTTAAATCATCTTCTGTAGCCCTCATCAACTCGCCGAGGTGGGCATAATCTTCATCCTTGAACCATTCCCTGTTTTCTTCAGCCATCTTTAAGAGGCTGGCTTTCCCCTGTAAATCTGATAATCTGGTTGCTACTCTGTAAAGCTCAATACCCAGTTGCTCATAGGAGTCATCACTCTCAAGGGTTTCTTGTCCGGGAGATGATTTCACTGAAGCTTTGTGTGAAGGTTTAAAAAAATCTCTTATGGGTTTACTGTAAGATGCCGCAAGAATAAGTGCTGCTATGATGATAAAAATATATATTCTTTGCATAGGTTTTTCCACCTCACCTGAAGATAAAAACTATAGCTGCAAATAGTAAAGAAGTCTCTGAAGACATCTTTATTTTTTTATTTTATAACATAAAAAAGTGTTTTTAACAACTAGAGATATCTAGCTGCTCGTTACACTCTTCTTTTATGCTTTACCCTATTCTTTGCTCCCAGTCTGTTCTGTGATATATGAAAGGTATGCCTCTACCAATGATATGACCAACGAAAATCCTTCTCCTGACCCTCTTTCCTCTACGCATCCTCTCTCAAAACTTGTATCATTCATCATGGAATATACATGTTGCATCATGCATCTTTTCCTTGTTCACCAATCCCTGTTTTTGCTTCCTGTTCCAATTCCCACACCTTAAGATGCACCAGAGTTGTTGACGGGGACACCATTATCCTCAATAACGGTGAGAGAGTGAAGCTCATCGGTATAGATACTTCAGACGCAAAGTACCCGCTTACATAATAGCACTCCCCATTTTTTCTCTCATAAAGCACATGAAAAAATACTTGCCTAAATAACCCATTGTTTGCTAGTTATAGTGGTTAATGTAATATTTTCGAGATTAACTACTCACAACTCATATCCATGATAGCAAAAGTATTAAGCGGCGGTTTGCTCGGAATCGATGCCTATCTGGTAGAGGTAGAGGTAGATATCTCCTTGGGTTTGCCTATCTTCTCTACAGTAGGGCTACCAGATGGAGCTGTAAAGGAAAGCAAAGATCGGGTAAAATCTGCCGTAAAGAATACGGGATATGATTTTCCATCTCAGAGAATTACAGTTAACCTCGCTCCAGCCGATATCAAAAAAGAGGGTGCTGCCTTTGATCTGCCAATTGCACTAGGTATCCTCACAGCTTCAGATACCATTCTGAGCACCAGAATTAAAGACTACCTCATCGTAGGCGAATTATCTTTAGACGGAAGAGTTAAATCCATTCATGGAGGACTTTCTCTCGCTGTTGCTGCCCGTAATTCGCACTTAAAAGGGATTATCGTTCCTAAAGATAATGCCCTGGAGACTGCTGTAGTAAAGGGGATAGACGTGCTGGCGGTGGAACATCTTTCCCAAGTTGTTGATTTCCTAAACGGCATTCATGAAATCACCCCTACAAAGGTTGATATAGAAAGCATATTTAATACCCAATCAGCATATCCAGTAGATTTTAGTGAAGTGAAGGGACAGGAACATGCCAAGAGATCGATTGAGGTCGCAGCAGCAGGAGGACACAACCTCATAATGGTAGGACCTCCTGGTGCTGGGAAGACTATGTTAGCAAAGCGTATCCCTACTATCCTTCCCAGGATGTCTTTCGAAGAGGCTCTAGAAACAACCAAAATCCACAGCGTGATGGGACTTCTAGAACCTACCAAAGCCCTTGTCACTCATAAACCCTTCCGCTCACCACATCATACCATCTCAGATGCAGGATTAATTGGCGGCGGAACTATCCCCAAGCCAGGAGAAGTAAGCCTCTCCCATAACGGAGTTCTTTTCTTGGATGAACTGCCTGAATTCAAAAAAAATGCTTTGGAAGTTATGCGCCAGCCCTTAGAGGATGGTAAGGTTACCATCTCCCGAGCGGTATCATCATTAACCTACCCTGCACGATTCATGCTGGTTGCTGCTATGAATCCTTGTCCTTGTGGCTTTTATTCTGATCCTCACCAGGAGTGCACCTGTACCCTTCCTCAAATTCAAAGGTACAAGGCTAAGATATCCGGTCCCCTTCTCGATCGCATCGACATCCACGTGGAAATCCCCCCAGTCCGATTTCGTGACCTTAGTACAGAACGTACAGGCGAGACCTCAAAGCAGATTAAAGAGAGGGTGGAAAAGGCACGGACTATCCAACAAGAAAGGTTTAAAGGAAAGAAGATTTACTGTAATGCCCAGATGGTCTCTCGCCATATCAGAAAATACTGCCAGATTGATGAATCCTCACAAAGACTTTTAGAGCGTGCTATGGAGAAGCTGGGCTTAAGTGCGCGAGCCTATACCCGCATCTTAAAGGTCTCCCGCACTATTGCAGATTTAGAGGAAGAAGACCACATTCAACCTCACCACATCTCAGAAGCCATCCAATACCGAAGCCTGGATAGAACTCTCCTTTAACGCACTGGAGAAGTTATTAATACCACACGTTCGCTAAAAATTAAGACTATACAGGTGAGAGAATTATGAGCAATAGATCATATGCCTCATCATAGGGAGTTGATGAGGGTTTACATTAATAAAAACTCTGAAGGCACAAAAAGAAAGTTATGAGTCACATCATCAAGATCCACTGTGCTCAGTGTAGGACACTCCTTTACAAATATCAAAAAGAAGGAACCGGGCATTTAGTTAAGTGTTATAAGGATAAGATTGTAAAGGATTTTACCAAGGGAGACTTAAGATGTCCACAGTGCCAGGGACCATTTGCCAGAGGAGCAATGATTCACGGAAAACCAGCTCATAAAATTATTCAAGGGAAAGTCTTTGTTAAAAAATAAAAGTCACATTCTTCTCTTTAGCTTATTAGCCGTTGATTCAATGCTTGTGAAATTAATTATCTCACCCCATTGCTTAAGTTATGGTTAAAAGTAAAGGCAAAGAAAAATCTATAAACAAAGAAAAGATGAAGACGTACCAGAAGGATAAAAGAGATATACTGAAGCTTGTTCCAAAGTTAAGAAAAATCAAAAGGAACGGTAGATAAAGATAAAAATATTTAATTCAAACATTCCTAGTCAAGAAAAACACCTTATATGAACCCACCATTAAAAAAATATTAATGTTCAATAAAGGTCCTTAGCTTTTTACTCCTCATGGGGTGTCTCAGCTTTCTAAGTGCCTTAGCCTCGATCTGTCTGATTCTTTCCCTAGTGACGCCAAAGTCTTGACCTACGCTCTCTAGAGTATGGTCTTCTTTTTCTCCTATGCCAAACCTCATCCTTAACACTTTTTCTTCCCGGGGAGTTAAGGTGGATAGCGCCTTTTTAGTGTGTTCCTGTAAACTTTGGCTAAGGGCACTCTCTTCTGGGGACGCAACCTTTTTATCATCAAGGAAATCACCTAAGTGGCTATCTCCCTCCTCCCCACTAGGGGTTTCCAACGGGATGGGTTCCTTGACAATTTCTAGCACCTTTTTCACCTTATGCAGGGGGAATGCGATCTTTTTTGCTATTTCCTCTGGTGTAGGTATTCTTCCCAATTCTTGGGAAAGGTGACGAGAGGTCTTCATCAGCTTAGTGAAGGTTTCAGTCATGTGGACCGGAATTCTGATACTTCTTGATCGATCGGCGATAGCTCGCGTGATAGCCTGCTGAATCCACCAGGTTGCGTAGGTGCTAAATTTGTGTCCCCTCCGATAGTCAAATTTATCAACAGCCTTCATAAGGCCTGTATTCCCCTCTTGTATTAGATCCAGAAATTGTAATCCTCGGTTGGTATACTTCTTTGCTAGACTTATCACTAGCCTTAAATTAGCATTTACTAATTCTTCCTTAGCAAGCTTGGTTTTAAGTTCTCCCTCCTCAATGGATTTAACAGCCTTCTTTAGTTCCTGAGCATCAAAAGTTGCTTCAGCTTCAATTTGTTCAATTTGTGTCTGGGCTCTTTTTATACTCCTCTCATATTCTAACAACTCTTTTTTAGTAATACCGAATTTCTTTTTTATTTTCTTTTCTTCATAACGGCTCTTTCTGACTTGGCGAAAGAGCTTCTTAAGTTCTTCCAAAGGAATACCTATCATTTCCATGCATTGCATAGCTTCTCCCTCAGCTCTATTCAGTCTCTGGAGAAAAAGTTTCAATTTTTGTGCACCCTTTTCAATCTGGATTTTGTTAAGATTGATCTGCTGGAGTAAAGTGAGTATCTTTTCAGATTTTTGATCAATCTTTTTCTTTACCTCTCTCTTCTGAGCTTCACTCAGGTTTTTCTGAATAAGTTTCATTTGTAGTTCTAGTTTCTTTTTTTCACTTCTTTTAATCCTCCCTATTAAAGAGAGCACTCCCTTTTTATACTGTTCTTCATTAATATCTCTTTTATCATCATCTAGATCTCTTATAATCTCTCTCACATATTTTTCATCTGATTTGAGCTTCTCCCCTATACTGATGATTTCCCTGATAGTGAGAGGTGCATGTAAGACTACGTCAGCAATTTCTTTTTCACCCCCTTCTATACGTTTTGCAATTTCTACCTCTTCATCACGAGTAAGTAATGATACCGAAACAATCTCACGTAGATACATCCTTACCGGGTCATTGAGCCGTTCAAAAGGCCCCTCTTCTAATCCCTCCTCCGCTTCACCTGCTAGTTCCTCTGGGATTTTATGAGGCTTGCGCTTGGGGATCCTTACCTTTTGAGCTCCATCAACAATTTCTATATCCATTCCCTTAAAAATGAGCATCAGATCGTCAAGCTGTTCTGGGGAAACGGTATCTGAGGATAAAATATCATTAATCTCTTCATAGGTTAAAAATCCCTTCTCTTTTCCCATATCAATTAGCTGATTTACTCGATCAATGGTGTTTTTCTTTGACATTAATACCCTTACTCCGTATCTTTACTATATCTTGAATGATAAAGTGGTTGTTTAAATTTAAAAAGGTCTCTTACTCATTCTTGCATTTTGTTAATTTTTGATTCAAAATCTTTAATCTCTTACTTTGCTATAGATACACTATGGCCCTCATCTTTACGTGTGTGTGCCTCAAGTATCTGAAGGTGTCCTCATCATCTCCTACTAAAATTTTCTTTTCTATAGTTCTTCTATTAATAGTGTGTGTCTTTTAGAGATAATAAATGTCTAACTGTTTGATTACAGTCCAGCTTGTTTACCATGGTAACGTCAAAAAGATTCTTCAATGCAGATACAAATCGGATGATGAGGACTGTGATAAGAAAGAAGATATGTGACGTAATAAGTTTTTAATCTTCTAGAAAACACTATAAAAACCAGTAAAGTGAATCGAGATATACTATAAAAAGCTTTATATTCAGAGCGAATTGTAGAATATGAGTCTTAGGGAATTTAAAGTGTGTTACTACTTTAAGACACTAACAAATGAGGCATGAAAATCTACACCTGATATGTGAATAGAAATGTCTTGAATTCAGGAAGTATACAACACCTTCATGTCTGAATAGTGCTAGAAGAATATGTCCCATTAGGCTAAACCTTCTACTTTATAATCAACTTTTGATGATTCGTCTCAACTGTTTTCCATACTTCTGCAGCAAGAGATCCAGTCCCTCTCTTATATACACTGCTTGAGGAACCCTGGTTTTTTCTGACAATCTTTTAACCTTTTCTGCCTGATTTAAATCTAAATAGATACAGCGTAGTACTTTGTTTCCCACAATAAATCACCCCCTTTTTTTTAAAATGAGATTATGTCATGTGGATTTGCAAAATCACTATAGTGTATTTTTTGTAAAATATATTTAGATATTAAGCCAAATAAGAGGTATATTTTTAGGAAAAATATAGTCTTATAGAAAGTTTATCTTGAAATTGAGTTACTAAGTACAATCTTGGATAGAAGGAAGATAAAAAAGAATTAAGATTAAAAAACAGCAACTTATAAATATTTTTTAACGCTACTATTTAAATAATTTCATATCTATATTAATTATAAATATTTTATATAATTTGTCAAGTGCTGCAGATCCAGGTACTTCTCCGAAAGTTTTAGTGAAGAAGTACCTAATGTAATGGAATATAAAGGATAAAGTTACCAGAGACTATATCGATGAACTGGTTGAAGCCGGGGTGACAGACATAGGCCCGGGGTTATGACTGCAGAAGGTGTGAAGAGTAAAATGCTAATCTAAAAAATTATGAAAAAAGAGCAGATAAGAGAGCAGATTTGGGATGTGATGGAGGAAAGGGGTATAGCACGGTTCCCGAGACCGGTGTATGGAAGAATCCCCAATTTTATAGGAGCTGAACAGGCAGCTATAAGGCTTAAAGAGCTTCCTGAGTGGAGGAAGGCAAAAGTAGTGAAAGCCAATCCAGACTCACCCCAAAAACCAATAAGAAAGCTTGCACTTCTTGAGGGAAAAGTTATTTACATGGCAGTTCCAAGGCTGAGAGAAGAAAGATGTTTTTTAGAACTTGACCCCAAAAGGGTAAAAGGGAGGGAAGATGAGGCATCATCAATCAAAGGGGCCTTTAAGTATGGAAGGCTCGTTTTACCACATGAGATGAGAAGGGTTGACCTTATTGTCGCCGGTTCTGTAGGAGTTAATCAGGAGGGGGCACGGGTAGGAAAGGGTGGAGGATATTCTGATCTAGAGTATGCTCTGGGGAAGGAGTTTAGGATTGTGGATGAAAGCACCAAGACCTTAACAACAGTCCATTCCATTCAAGTTGTCTCCTCTCAGATAGAAATGCTTATCCATGATTTCCCATTAGACTACATAATTACCCCAGAAAGAATAATTGAAACAAGGCACTCCTATCCAAAGCCAAGAGGGATTTATTGGGAAGAGCTTGGCAAAGAGAAACTCAAGGCAATACCACTGCTCAGGAAATTAAAGAAACAAAAACAGGAATAATTGTTACATATTACTCGGGGCATACAATAGTTTACATGTCATTGCGAGGAGCTTAGCGACGAAGCAATCTCTAAAGGCTCGGAACAGGCTCCGCAATACTCACAGACGACTATGAAATG
>SMTZ1_10007120_pt1 | contig 17419 bp, 16 predicted proteins | sample DeeMarSWOR136_30_FD_25667 | JGI IMG/M metagenome (IMG submission 25667)
CCTTATAACGTCCTACCAATTCGAACCATGTAAATTGAAATATTAGCTCCGAATAAGAAAAAATATGCTTCAGCATTTTTATGGGATCAATATTTTCACGGAAAGAGGGCGGGTCCGAAGTAATAATTGTCTTAGTTGTCATCTTTATAGGCCAATGAATTGTTTATATCTATAATGAAATCGAATGAGCCAACCGCATAATCAGTTATTTTTATTTTCCCAAATAAGGAGGCTGGGCCTTTTTTCAAGCCTGAGTCTTAGACCCTCGTATTCATCTCTCGTAAGCACCAGGGAACGAATCTTACGTTTGATATATCGTTCAGTTTTTCTGCTCAAATCGTTGAGATGATATTCATTTATTTTTCCGACCAGAAGAAGGTCGACAATGCCGGTGTCTTTACCTTCAGCGTAATCATCTATCAGAAATGCAAGCTCAAGATCGCCAAGCCTGTTAACGATGCCGTCTATTACATGATCAAGCCCCATTACCTTGTTTACCATGGACCTGAGTTCTGGAAAGAGTGGGTGCCTGCGGTTTGCCATGTAATAGACCTGTCTGCCGTCCTTTTTAGATGTCAGGAACTTGGTTTCTGTAAGCTGGTTGAGTTCTTCCCTCACGGCGTTGGTCGAGACCTTGAACTCTTTGGCAAGCTCGCGCAGGTAGGATCTTGAATCAGGGTTAAAAAAGAGCCTTACAAGAAGTTTGATCCTTGTCTTAGAGGCTATTAGCCCGTTAAATAAGTCGTCCATTTTTTGACCTTTGATTGAGTAGGTATATTGCTCATTATAGATGCGCTTTAGCTGGTTGTCAAGGCTTTTTGATAATGTAGATTTAATTGACAAGTGAAGATAGAAGAACTGCTGAAAACCGAGGAATGATGTCAAAGACTGGATTCCCCGGTCAAGCTTGGGAATGACCAATAGGGTTATGAATTAGACCTATTCAATTGCAGTACCTATTGACTGAAAATTTTGATAAAGATATATTAATAAAAAAACAGAGGTCAGGAGACAAGAGTGAGGAACCGGTAGTGATTATACAGAAACGGATGTGGTTATGACAAAAGACAGAGAAAAGACCATACGCACAAAAAGCATTGATCTTGATAATTATAAAAAAGGGGAGGCCAGCTTTTCAAGCACCCTGGAGATGTCCCCAAAGACCTTTATAGGAAAGATAACTGCTGCTCGACACGCAATTTTAGAGATTATGGGAGAGAAAAAGGAGAGGATTTTTGTAGGAGAGGACGAGGTAATTATAGGCCGCACCCCTGATTGTGATATCCAGCTTTTAGTAGAAAATGTCTCCAGGAGGCATGCCCGTATAATCTACAAGAGTGAAGAATATCAGGTAGAAGACCTAGGTAGTACCAATGGAGTGTACGTTAACGGGATTAAGGTGGAGAGATGCATATTAAGGCAACATGATATAATAGAGATTGGGGGAGTGAAAATCCAGTTTATCGAGGAGAAGATAGGGCAAGATCATGACCTCAAGTAACAATACTAATAAGATGTATATTACTTTTTGGGGGACACGCGGATCTGTTTCCACGCCCGGAAGGATTACCGAAAAATACGGCGGAAACACACCTTGTGTCTCGGTGAGTTGCCAAGATATACGTGTGATCTTTGACGCTGGAACAGGGATACGCAATCTAGGCATGGAGCTTTTAGGGGAGATTAAGGAAAAAGAAAATCCACCATCACTACATCTTTTTCTCAGTCATACACATTGGGATCATATACAGGGTCTCCCATTCTTCATGCCGTCCTATCATAAAAACACTAAACTTACTATATATGGAAGTCCGTATAAGGGAGGTTTTTTAGAGTCCATTTTAAAGGAACAGATGGATTCCGAATATTTTCCTGTTTCCATGTCCGCATTCCCCGCAGATATCAAAATCAGGGAGATCTCTGAAGAGATCATTCGCCTTGGCCCATTGATCATTGAGTGGCAGGAACAGGTCCACCATCCAGGCGGTTCAGTCCGCTACAGGGTAAATTTTAACGGGAAAAAGGTTGTATACGCCACTGATGTGGAACTTAATAATATCTTCAATGAGAAAGAAAATAGTGAAGAGAATAGGCGTTTGGGTCGGGAATATATTGGCTTTATCACCGATGCTGACCTCCTTATAGCAGACGGCCAGTACACAGAGGATGAATATCCCGATAAGGTTGGCTGGGGGCACAGTTCTATTCCCGTGCTTCTTGACACGGCTTTCCGATCTAACGTCAAGCAGGTGGCCATTTTCCACCACGATCCGCAGCATTCAGACAAGTTTATAGATGAGTTATGGATAAAAAACAGGGCCATTTATCGTTCAAAGAGCAGAAAAATGGACCTGTTTTGGGCGAGAGAAGGCCTGACACTCGCGATCTGATGACCTTGAAAATTTTAAAAGTCTTTTTACATCTTCCGTAGATATTCCTAGTGTTGAATTAAAGCCTGTGACATTTTGATACGTTGTTTTGAGAAGCGAGTGGGCCCCGACCTTCCTTCTTCCCAAAAGAGGGATAAGGAACTGAGAATTGAAATTTGAAGGAATAAAGAAAGGAGGTACGAGACATGCGTTTGTATTTAAAAAAGATTGTATGCGCCACCGATTTCTCAGATTTATCAAATAACGCCATTGCTTACGGAGTGTCTCTGGCTAGGGAATTCAAGGCAAGGCTCTATCTATGCCATGTGATCGATCTCTCTTCTGCAACCATATATGGTGAAGCCACATTTGGATTTGAACCTCAGATAATGCGCATGGAAGACTACGCGAATGAAAGATTGAAGCGGATAATGGCGGGACATGAGATTGAATGGGAACCTTTTGTCACAACCGGAAATGCGGCTGATGAAGTGACGCGATTGGCTGAAGAGCAGGATATGGACTTGGTGATCGCAGCGACACGTGGCAGATCAGGATTAAAGAGATTCATACTGGGTTCAGTCACGGAGCATCTGATGCGGACCCTCCCTTGCCCACTGCTTACGGTTCACGGACCTAAAAATGGATCTGCTGTTTCCATAGATCAAAAGATAGAGTTCAAGCGGATACTCGTAGGGGCTGATTTCTCGCCTGATTCTGATCTCGCGTTTCAATACGGGCTGAGTATGGCTCAGGAGTTTCAGGCCGAGTTGCACCTGGTGCATGTGCTTGAACCGCCTGTCTACAAAGAGATACCTAAATCGGTTCAGGGCGCGAGAGAGGAGATACGAAAGAGCCTGCACGAGCAATTGGGTGATAAACTCGAGACGATGGTTCCCGTGGAGGCTCTTAATTGGTGCAAGCCAAAGATTGCGCTTCTGGCAGGATATCCGGACGTAGAGTTATCAAAATACGCGGATATACAAAATATTGATCTGATTGTCTTAGGGGTCAGGGGTCACGGCCTGATGGAATCATTATTTATAGGATCTACAACGGAAAGGGTTATTCGTAAGGCGCCATGCGCTGTACTTTCAGTACGTCCCATTATCAAGGAGGCTATGTCAGGGAATAAGTAATACACCAGCCCCCCGGATCACTCCTTGTTTAAGCATTGCCAGGACATGATTTGCCTGCTCAAGTCCGTATTCCTGGACTTCAGGTGCTATCCCTATTTCAGCCGCCAAAGGAAGGAAATCCAGGGCATCATCTCTTGTAACGTTAGCGACACTTATTAGCTCCTTTTCATGCCATAGATGCTCCGTGTACTCAAGTTCAGGTATAAGATCGGATTTTCGGATGGCGTTTATAACCAGTCTTCCCCCTTTCTCCAGATTCCTCAATGCCTGGCGTACCGGTTCTCCTGCCGGAGTAAAGTCGATAGCACAGTCAAGAGGTTCCGGTGGGACATCTTCAGTGGATCCGACCCAGTCTGCACCTAACTTTATGGCAAGATTCTGGTGATCGCCGTAAGCCTTGCGCGAAAAGACAAAGACCTTGCATCCCCAGTATTTTGCCACTTGGATTGCGATGTGCGCGGATGCCCCGAAACCATAGAGGCCAAGTATTTTGCCTGGCTCCAATCCTGAAAGTCTCAAGGCACGATACCCTATCACTCCGGCGCACAGGAGAGGGGCTGCCTGTGTATCCGTGAAATTCTCGGGGATGGGAAATGCAAAGTCCTCATGGACTGTCATGTATTGGGCATAGCCACCATTAGCATCAAAGCCGGTTGCCATGAATTTCTCACATAGATTTTCCCTGCCCTTAAGGCAGAATTTACACATGCCGCAGCTGGAATAAATCCACCCAATTCCAACCCTGTCTCCTTTTTTAAAACGCGTGGTATTCGATCCAAGGGTGTCAACCTTCCCGACAATCTCATGGCCAGGGACCACTGGCAAGACAGGAGGTCTGAGCCTTCCTTCAATTTCGTCAAGCTCTGTGTGACAGACGCCGCAAGCGGATATCCTTACCAGGATCTGTCCGGATCCGGGGAAAGGCATGGACAATTCAACCAATTCCAGGGGATCCTCTTTTAACGGGAGGTTCAACTGAGTTCGGGCTGATCCTTTGACCTGAATCTCACAGATTTCTTTAAGAATCATGGCCTTCATATATATTCCTCCAGGGCTCGATGGATCGCGTCCCAAAACACCCTGGTCCTTACGCCTTGCTCCCGGAGCCTTTTATTTTATAGCCGCGGCTATTTTTTGAGCGGTATTTTTGATGGCGTCCATGTCTCCCTGTTTCATCTCCCAGGTGCTCATGGGAAGTTCCGGGCTGCCGCTTACGCGCGGGATGAGGTGGAGGTGATAGTGCATTACCACCTGATTTGCTCCGCGGCCGTTCAACTGGAGCGCTACCACACCGATCGGATTTAAGACATCCTTTATGCCACGGATAATCTTTTTCGATGCCAGGTGAATTGCGGCAAGATATTCATCCGTAATGTCCCAGAGATTTTCGGCATGTCTTTTGGGAACAATAAGCGTATGACCTTCGGTGACAGGATTTATGTCCTCAAAGGCCAGGCATTTTTCATCTTCATATACCTTAAAGCACGGTATCTTGCCATCAATTATCATGCAAAAGATGCAGTCTTCCATGTCTTAAACCTCCTTTATCGTCTACACGGGATTAGGAGATGATTGATCCTCAGTAACTAAGGAACTAACAAGATCTTTAAGATATGATAGCCCGGGATCAGCCAGTTCGTCAAGCAACCGGTAGAGAGATATCAAGGCCGGCGTAATGTAGGCGGCAAAATAGGTCTTTCCCTGGACCTTGGATAGGAAGGAAAAGGCACCCAGTATCTGGAGATTCCTCTGTATGGCGAGGTAAGGGAAATATCTTTCAAACGGTTCGATCCAGGCCGGTTTATATCCTTTAATTAATGAAAGATATTGCAGATAGAGATGTCTTTTTTCTTTGTCGGACAGACCCACGTAGGGGTCAATGAGAATGGACGCTAGATCATATGATAGGGGACCCAGGCGCGCGGCCTGCCAGTCAAGGATGCCAGGTTGATTTTTATTGACCATTATATTCCTTGATTGGAAATCCCTGTGAAGCAGAAACTCATTATCCGCCTCGGAGGCGATGGAGGAAAGATAGCCAAACTGTCCATCCAGTTCTCTCCAATCCATCCTCATCTCAAGATAGTTCGATAAGAATGAATCCCTGAAATAATCGGCTTCGTTGCGGCGCATGACGGATTTATCATAAATCTTTGTCTGACAACACCAGTCTGTATTAAAATCCCTTGCGCCTTCAATCTGAAACTGAAACAGGATATCGATCGTTTTTTCATAAAGCTCCATCCGGTCATTATTATTTAACGCATAATCCTGAAGGCTCCTGTCACCCATATCTTCAATGATAAACCAGCCGTAGGTAAGATCAAACCTATATATCTCGGGGACCGGAAGACTTTTTTTATAGAGATGTTTATTGATCATCAGATAGGCCAAATTTTCCTTTGCTAGTCTTTCATTGGACGGAAAATTTTCCATAACCACATATGTTTTGCCGTTATGTGAGGGAATAATCCTAATGAAGGATCTTTTTGAGCCATCTCCTGCGAGGGGATGAGATCTATATTCCTTGAACGGAAGGCCAGTATCCTTCAGAAAGGACTTGATGAAGTTATTTAATGAGTGGCTGGAGTTTGCCATAGAGTTCTTATTGTCATGCCTTTAGCAAAGGCAGGTTCTCTACGAGACCTGTCATTCTGAGTCCATTAGACATTCTCAAGGTCCTGAATACTATAGAAGGGGAAGAGAAGAATCTCTTATTTCTCTTTGCCCTCGATCCCATTTTATTATCAATATATCTCCTTATAGAGATCAGTATCCACTACCTTACATGAAGTGACAACACTGTCTGTGATCCTTGTATTATCTTTAACTGTTACGTTATCCCAGAGGATCGATCTTTGTATCTTTACTCTATCCCCTAGATAGGCCTTTTTGCCGACCACGGCCCATCCTTGAAGCATTACTGAGGAGGCGAGGTAGGAACCACTTTCAATATAAAAGGTCTTATCTAGTCTTGCGAGCATTTCTTTATTGGCACTAATATAGCCATCCAGGGTCCCGATATCATACCAGTAATGTGATTCAGAGATATATGCGCCTAGGGATTCTCCTGATTGGATCAGAAGTCGATAACAATCAATGATGTTTGAATATCGCTTTTCAGGTATATACCTTAAGATCTCTGGCTCCATGATATGAATCCCTGTAAAGGCCAGCGTGTCGGAACTATTTTTATATGTTATTTCAATAACTTGATTCCTATTGTCCACCCGGATTCGGTTGAAAGGGTTACAGTTATGAAGAATCAGCGTGGAGATATTTCCGGTTTTTTTATGATGCTCATATGCCATGGCCAGATCTATATTAGTAAGTATGTCGCTGTTGATTACTATGAATGATCCACTGTCAAAGAAATCCTGATAATTTTTGATCCCTCCTCCTGTCCCAAGGATTTCGTCTTCCACCTTTGTCTCTATATCTATTCCAAAGGGTCTGCCGCGGTCCAGGTAATCAAGGATTTGCTGATAATGATGGTGGGTATTAACCGCTATATTCTGAACGCCAAACGTCTTGAGATACTCTATGTTTCTGGCGATGATGGGGATATTTACTATAGGCATAAGGGCTTTAGGTCTTTCCTCAGTTAGAGGCCCCAATCTTGTGCCAAGGCCAGCTGCCAGGATCATGGCCTTCATATCTTTTCTCCTCGTTCAAAACATAATTGTTGCATTTAGCCTCTACTGATTATACATATTTATTTATTAAGTCAACTGATAGTAATTACAGCCGTGATTCCGGGGGCGAGGGATTAAGGAAGAGTAAAGACGCGTCCGTGGATCGTGTCAGTAAGGGCAAAGAGAAAAAAGAGATTCTCCGCCTCCCCTTCGATAGTGGTCATTCCCGTGAGTATGTCGAACGGGCATCAGAATGACATGGGGGCTTAAGGCGCATTACCCTTCGCTAACAAGCTACAGCATGCCAATGGTTCTGGTGGTGTGATTCATCGTGACCGATAGAAGGCTCCTTGCTTCCTTGGCCTGGTTTAATATCTTGATCACTTTCTATATTATAGAGCAGATCATTGAATACCTTATTAGACCTTTCGGAACTAAATCAGAGATTGGGGCAGTTATTCATGACAGGGATGCCGGGCACAAGCCTGGATGAAGGAACGGAACTACTCATACGTGAATATAATCTCGGAGGAATAATTCTTTTTTCACGTAATATAGATGACCCCATGCAATTGGCAAGACTCTGCCATGATATCCAGAATACAGCCGCAAGATACCAGTGTGATCCCCTTTTCATTGCCATAGACCAGGAAGGGGGCAGGGTGGCCAGGTTAAGAAAACCCTTTACCGTATTTCCCGGAAACGAAGCAATAGGGATGGATGAAAGACCTGTCAGAAAGGCGGTAGAATTCGGGACTGTCACAGCCAGGGAGATGAAGATGGTCGGGCTGAATATGAATCTCGCGCCGGTAGTAGATGTGCGTAAGGGTAGGCCGGAGAGGCATCTGCGGGGCAGGTTGTTCAGTAAGGATCATAAAACCGTGGCCCTTCTGGGCGGTAAGGTTGTGAAGACTCTGCAGGAAAACGGGATCATGGCCGTAGCCAAGCATTTTCCAGGCCTTGGAAGGGCATCGACTGATCCCCATCTAAGCCTCCCGGTAATAGAAACGGATATCAGGGAGATAAATGAAGTAAACATACCTCCCTTTAAGGCTGTCATAGATATGGGGGTATCCGCTGTCATGACTTCCCATGCGTTATATATTGCACTTGATCCGAAAAATCCGGCCACATTATCTCCGTTTATCTTAAACGGACTCCTTAGGGAGAGGTTGGGTTTCCATGGATTAATCATGACCGATGATCTGGAAATGGGAGCAATAGTAAAAGGATATGGCGTCCCGGAGGGTGCCCTTGCTTCATTTCAGGCAGGATCAGATATACTGCTCATCTGTAAAGGTCAGAAGAATTTTCCTGAGAGTCTTGCCCTGATAAGAGAGAAGATATTGCGCAATGAGCTGTCAAATGAAAGGTTATCTCAGTCCCTTCAAAGGATTAAGAAGGTAAAATCGAAGTTTATTAAGCCTAAACAAAAGATCATGTTTAGAAAGGTAGAAAGATATTTTATGTCAAGGGCCTAATAAGGCCATTTTGGCTGGCTACATTGTATCAGGGGCCTTATAGTCTTCCTTCCTCCTCCTGAGTACCCTCCGGTCCCCTTCCTTTGGAATAATCTCTCTGCCTTTAAGCATTAGGATAACAGTTAGACCCAGGATCATGACGGCCTGTGAAAGGCCCAGGATCGCCTCTATAATATTTTGATTCATGATTATGAGTGCGCTGACGCCAAGACAGGCCGATATGACTGCAATAATAAAGACCGCTTCCTTTCCTTTAAAACCCATTAAAAGAAGCCGGTGATGCAGATGATCCCTGTTGACACAGGTAAGTAGTTCAAAAAAATTTCTGGCCAGGCGGTTTTTAATCCTCGATAGATTAACATAGATCATGTCAAAGATCAGCACGCTAAAAATTATTATCGGCGCTGTCAGCGAAACAAAGTGGCTGGTATTAGACCATCTCCCCAAGACAGCAAGGCCTGCTAGGGTAAAACCCAGGAAGGTGCTGCCGGTGTCTCCCAGAAAAAGCAGTGCTGGTCTCCCCACCCTGAAGTTATACGGCATAAATCCCATGCAAGACCCTGCCAATGCAACAGAAAACCAGCCAAGGGCCGGTTGATCGGTCTTGAAAGCTATCACCCCTAAAAAGGCGGCAATTATAATGGACATAGTTGTCGCCAGGCCGTCTAACCCGTCAAAAAAATTCATGGCATTAGTAATGCCCACTATCCACAATACTGTCAGGGGGATGTTAATAAACGGCGCAAAGGGTGTATGGTAGAAGAAGGTAAGTTGTATATTTCCGAATGATATAATCATAAGTGATATTAATACCTGAATAATGAATTTCAGGAGCGCGGGTATAGGTCTAATATCATCCCATAACCCAACAATTAAGATGAGGCTTGCGCCAAGAAGAAGGATCTTCATTCCGGGATAAAAGACATTATTAAACAAAAGGGATAAAAGGAATGCCAGATATACACCCAATCCGCCTAAAAGGGGAGTGGGATCATGGTGTGTCTTACGCCAGTCCGGCCTGTCAAGGATATTTATTCTGATTGCCGCCATTCGACAAAAGGGGGTTAAAAAATAGCTGGCCGCGAAGGAAAAGATAAGTATGTAGAGCCATCTGACGCCCGGATTGAAAAAAAAGTATTGTTTAACAGTGGGGAGCGCCAGAAGCAGAAGGAAGATAGCTGCGATAGTATGACGTATTACATTAATCGCCAATCTCAATCCCTTTTATTTTAAGACATTCAATATATATATCACTGATCGATCTTACCATTACATCCGTGCTGAATTTGTCAATAATCCCTTTTCTGCCATCTCTGCCCATGATATTAGCAAGCCCTTTGTTATTCAACAGCTTTTTTAAGGCATCTGAAAGCTCTTTTACGTCTCCAGGGGTTATCAGAAAACCATTTACACTATCCTTTACAAGGTCAGGTATGCCTCCCACACGGCTTGCTACAACTGGCTTTCCCATTGCCATTGCCTCAAGCAGTACCCTGCCCATGCCCTCAAAATATGAAGGCAGAACAACCACATCGAAACTCGATATGATTTCTGCGACATCCATCTGGAATCCCGTAAAGAGGACCGAGTCGGACAGGCCGAGCCTGTCCACAAGGTCATTGAGCATACTATACAGAGGACCTTCACCAACTATGATCAGCCTTGCCACCTTTATATCTTTCTTGACCTCTTTAAATGCCCGGATCAGAATCTCATGACCTTTGCCTTCCCACAGCTTTGATACAATCCCGATAACAGCATCATCATGCCGGATATTCCATTTCTCTCGCACTCTGTTTTTTTCTTCCTCGGTTACAGGGCGGAATCGATCCAGGTCTATCCCGCTGTATATCTTTGCAATCTTGTCTCGTCTTAATACTATCTTTTCTCTCAATGCCCAGTCAACGAGCGGTTGGGAGATAAATATCATCTTGTCGCACATATGAGAGGCAAACTTTTCAAGGTTTCTAAATAGCAATTGTCTCCACACAGACTCTTGATCATGGAAAGCAAATCCATGGACAGTGTGAATGACAACAGGTATCCCCGTGATTTTGGCGGCAAGACGCCCGACGAATCCCGCCTTGGAATTATGTGTATGCACGATATGGTATCTTTTTTTCCTGAGAAAAAAGATCAGGTCCAAAATGGCGAGGATATCTTTTACAGGGTGTAACGGTTGGACCAGGTTCTTAAAAGTTTTGACCCCCATTTGGTTTTCCCGGACCAGATCAATAAGACGACCGCCCGGCGCGCAGGCAAGTTCAACCTTATAGATATTCCTGTCCATCCCTTTCATTGAAAGAAAGGTATTTAGGCCGGAGCCGCTTATGATGGGCAGGGTATGGATATGAAGGATATTGATCATATTTTATCCGGATATATCGCTCGGGGTCATATATAGCCCTAACATTTTTGTTTGCATAATTATTATTAATTTACAAAAATGTAATACGGAGATATTAACCTTAATACTCCTTATCATCTAATTAATTGAATATGCAACTAATTTTCTATATAATTCAATTGGCACAAGGATTGCTTTTAAGAAAAAAAGATCGTAATGTTATATTTCCGGTTATAATATTTAATCACTATTTTCGCTGGAGGAATAAAAATGAATTGCAGGAACATCGATGACGTAAGAAAAGAGGTGAAAGACAGACAAATAAGCTTTATACAGTTCTGGTTTACGGATGTATTAGGATTCCTTAAGAGTTTCGCGATAACTCCATCCGAACTTGAAGAGGGTCTGACAGAGGGGATGGGATTTGACGGGTCGTCCATCGAGGGTTTTGCAAGGATCCAGGAAAGCGATATGATTGCCAAGCCGGATCCAACAACGTTTCAAATCGTGCCATGGAGGAGTGGGGAAAGGCCCGTTGCGAGGATGTTCTGTGATATCCTTAATCCAGATGGCACTCCATACGAAGGCGATCCCCGCTATGTTTTTAAACGGCTCTTGGCAAAGGTCTCTGAAAAGGGATTCACATTTTACATAGGGCCTGAGCTTGAATATTTCTATTTCAAAAACGACCAGTGCACTGAGATCATCGACAGGGGAGGATATTTCGACTCGCGGCCCCTTGACATGGGCAGCAATCTCAGGAGAGATACAATCTTTGCCCTGCAGAATATTGGTATTGATGTAGAATACAGTCATCATGAAGTTGCCCCGAGCCAACATGAGATAGATCTTCGTTTTGACGAGGGATTGAAGATGGCGGATAAGACCATGACGTATCGTATCGTGGTTAAAGAGATTGCCAGACAGAACGGTATTTACGCCACATTCATGCCGAAGCCCATCTTTGGAGAGAACGGGAGCGGGATGCATGTTCATCAGTCACTTTTTAAGGGTGATCGGAATGCCTTTTATAATCCAAAAGACAAGTACAATCTCTCTGATGTGGCGAAGCAATATATAGCCGGACTAATGCGTCATGCCCCTGAGATAACGGCTGTGACCAACCAGTGGGTCAATTCATACAAGCGTCTTGTCCCTGGTTATGAGGCCCCGGTATATGTTTCATGGGCCAGGAGAAACAGGTCGGCTATGATTCGGGTCCCCATGTACAAGCCAGGCAAAGAGAAGGCGACGAGGATAGAATTTCGGTCACCTGACCCATCGTGCAATCCCTATCTTGCGTTCGCTATGATGCTGGGCGCCGGTTTCGAGGGGATAGAAAATAGGTATGAATTACCAGATCCGGTTGAAGAAGACATCTTTGAGATGAATCCGGCGGAGAGAAGGGCGCATGGCATCACGGACCTGCCCGGCAACCTCTATGCTGCCATACTGGAGGCAGAAAAAAGCCCGCTTGTCAAAAAGACACTGGGCGATCACGTCTTTAACAAGTTTATAGAAAACAAGAAGATAGAATGGGATCAGTACAGGACGCATGTAAGCAAATATGAGATTGACAGGTATCTGCCTAGACTGTAAAGGATGATCCAGCTTCCCTCATCTCCTGGCGTGCCTTTTCGCCACCCTGGACCGTTACAGGACGTGTCGCATCCGAGATAAGTATAACCTGGAAACCTTCTTTACAGGCGTCTAGCACGGTTGCGAGAACACATACATCTTCGGCAAGACCACCGATCCAAAGGCGCCGTATGCCGTTTTTGTGAAGCTGTACGGAAAGCCCGGTCTGGTCAAAGGCAGAGTTCTGATCCTGGTCGAATCGAACGCCTTTAGTGACCTTTATCGTTGAGTCTGGCAATACTAGATCCGGATGGAAAAGGGCCCCGTCACTGTCTTGGATACAGTGAGGCGGCCAGGAACCGCCATATCCCTTAAAGCTGATATGCGCGACAGGGTGCCAATCACGGGAGGCATAAACAGGCACACCCCTGGAAACGGCAGCGCCAATCCAATCATTAAGGATGGGTATAACCTTGTCACCATATTTGATGGGAAGGGCGCCGCCAGGGCAGAAGTCTTTCTGGACGTCCACAATGATTAATGCGTCGTTTTTCCGCAACATGGTCTCGATCTTTGCCATCATATACCTCCATTATGATGTGCTCAGCCTTACACTACATTGAATGACTTAAATAACTGTGCATCTTGATCCGGTGTCATTCGTATTTATAATCCCACCTGCCGGACATCTGTCGCTTGCCTGTAATATATTTATGTGGTTCAGTATGGCAGCGCGATAACCGGCTCATCTGACAACCTTTTCACTTATTTTTTCCTGTAGCCGGGACAGTGCCAGGCTCGGCTCTACAGGGTAGGGATGCTCGGCAGGAGCTATAGCGCGTATCTGGTCTGGAAGACGAGATATCTGCTCCCTTGCATATTCACGTAAGGATTCAAGATTGACCTTGTCCGCTGATAGGCGCCTGCCTTTGCGCATTACAGCTGAGAGCAACGGCCTGCCAGGGAGATCTTCATCGGAACATGCTATTAAATCACGCATGTCGCGATGTCCCTCCGGGATACGAAAAACCTGTTTGCGGCCGGGAAGTACCGGCTTGCCAATTGAGAGCTTTAACCGTCCTTTTCCGGCGTACTCACATAGTTTATAGGCGATATCAAGGTCGGGGGCATCGCTCGATACACCCATATGAGTGCCGACGCCAAAGCCATCAATAGGGGCGCCTGAAGATAAAAGATCCGCAATCGTATATTCGTCAAGACTACCGCTGGCAAAGATCTGGACTTTATTAAGATTCGCATCATCGAGCAACCGGCGTGCCTCCTTTGAGAGCGTGAGGAGATCGCCGGAATCAAGACGCACGGCATTGACCTGGAACCTTTTTCCAAGCGATTTTGCCAGGTCGATTACATTACGCACACCGGTAAGCGTATCGTAGGTGTCCACCAGCAATATTGTATCAGGGTAAAGCTGAGCAAACAAGCGGAAGGCAGAGGCCTCATCCTCATGCGCCTGAATATAGCTGTGGGCCATTGTACCGGCGACCGGTACGCCATATAGCTTGCCTGCAAGCACATTAGAGGTAGCGGCAACGCCTGCGATATAGAATGACCTAGCCGCCTTTAGAGCGGTATCGATACCATGCATACGGCGGGCCCCGAAGTCGATCACGGGGCGGCCTTCTGCCACGGTAACCACTCGCTGGGCCTTTGAGGCCAGCATAGTTTGCATATGGATCTGATTCAGGATAAATGTTTCTACAAGCTGTGCCTCAGGCAGTGGCGCCTTGACCTCAAGGATAGGCTCATTGGGAAATAGGGGTGTGCCTTCAGGCATGGCGTAGACATCTCCTCTGAAGGCGAAATCACGAAGCCAGGCAAGAAAGCGGTCCGAGAAGTAACCAAGAGATCTGAGAAATCCGATCTCTTCATCGGTGAAAAAAAGGTTTTCCAGATAGTCAAGAACCGTTTCAAGGCCGCAGGCCAGTAGAAAATTGCGACAGCTTGGCAGACGGCGTACAAAGAGGCTGAAGACTGCGTCTTCGGTCATGTCTTCCTCGATGTAGGCCTGTAACATCTTAAGTTCATAGAGATCAGTGAAGAGCGCGAGATTATGCCCGTCCTGGTTACGGTTCATCCGCTTGTCTCTATTCCGGTTAATCCCTTGCATAAATAATCCTGAGTGATTGTTTATAATTTCATACCTATCCTCTTTATGATGTCACTTGTGGAGTAACCCTTTATAAAGGGGATACTCCTGACCTGACCGCCTGCTGCCTTAACCACGTCTGCACCTATTATATCCTCCTCTTTCCAGTCCCCGCCCTTTACCAGTATGTCGGGCATAAGATATCTGATTAGCTCCATGGGATTATCCTCATTAAACATGATCACCATATCAACGCATTCTAGGCTTGCTAACATCTCGCTCCTTTCGGACTGGTTCATGATCGGCCTGTCAGGCCCCTTTATAGCCTTGACGGATCGATCGCTATTCATGGCTACGATCAGCAAGTCTCCCATTTCCCTTGCGGCATAGAGGTAGCGGGCGTGACCCACATGGAGGATATCGAAGCAACCGTTTGTAAAGACAATCTTTTTATTTTTGGACCTGAGTCTTTCAACCTCCTTCTTGGCATCAGGAAGTTCTCGAATTTTAAGGCGATATTTTTCCATGTTAAACCTCTTTTTAGTGAATGACTTAAAGCATCGGACATCATGACTATAGCCATCTATTTATATGTATATGTCTGGCAGGGATTCTTTTGAATATCGAATATCGAATATCGAAAGAGTCTAAACTTCATAATTCAAAATTCCCTGTTCGATATTCTCTTTTTTAAAACCCTATGTGCCATGCGCTTTGCGATGTATGAATCCTGTTTAATGTAAATAACCCGCTGTCCTTGCGAGAGCAAGGCAGAATACCCTTTCGACACCTGCCTTTTTCAAGATACGCGCGCACTCGTTCATGGTATTGCCCGTTGTGGCAACATCATCCACAAGGAGCACAGTTTTTCCCTTCAGTTCTCTTTGCTTAGCTATAGTAAAGGCCCTTTGGACATTTTTTTCTCTTTCCTCGCTGTTAAGGCCTGTCTGGGACCTTGTATATATTATCCTTCTAAGGGATAAGAAGTCCAGCTCAGCGCCAAGCACAGGAATTATTGCCCTTGCGAGTAGCAGTGCCTGGTTAAATCCCCTCTCTCTTAATCTTTTTGGATGAAGAGGCACCGGCATGATGAAAAGTCCTTCCGTAATATCCAACCACTTGATCGCAAAAGAGGCCATGAGCGGGCCTAGGGAATCTGCAAGATAGGTCTTGCCGGCGTATTTCATTTGATGGATGGCGTCCATGATCCGCCCTTCATATATGTATAGAGCGCCAAGACTATCAAAAAAAGGCCTCTTTCTCAGACATTTTTCGCAAAGGTGGTTTTCCTCTGATAAGGATCCAAAAGGAATTCCGCATACAGGACAGAGGGGAGGGCTTATCTTTGAAAAGCTGTTTAGACAGTCCATACAGAAGAAATTGTCCGATCTCCTTTCTGCTGAAAGAAAATCACGACATACATGGCATCTTGTCGGATATATAAGATCTATAAATTTAGAAAATATCTCCATATCTTATTAACAATAATCAAAATTCAAAATTGGAAGCTCGAAATCCGAAAAAATCATTAATAATAAGAATTCAAATACAAAGACAATGTCTGAAATCTCAAAGACTTATTTAGGATTTCGAGATTCGGATTTTATCAATTTCTCCAGATTCCAGTCCACAATGAGCCTTACCCTCTTGTTGTCCTTTTTGGTCCGGTATATTAGGCTGCCATTTTCCAGTCCATGGATAAAAAGGTCCCTTGTGGAAGTCACATCCTGACGGCAATAATCTGTCAGCTTTTCGATCTCCCCGCGCCTGAACCACTCCACAGCCTGTATGCCGTCGGCAGTTTTACCCTGATCTATAGTCTCCTTTGCCAGATGGTCCAGCCCGAGCCGGAAGCCTAACCGCTTATAGATATCATCCAGGATGTCAAAAGTAGGCAACTGGTTCAAATCCATTCCGGTGTAGGCACTGAGGACACCGTAATCAAATCTCCTGATATTGAATCCAACTATAAGATCTGCCTTGTTAAGGTGCACCAAGAGATCATCCACCGTTTCTTCAGTGAAATTCAGGAAACGTTTTTCAAGGCTGTCATATATTACCGCTACGGAGAGTCTCATAAGATGTGTGTTATGCCAGCCTCCTACCTCTTCAGCCAGCTTTTGTGTCTCAAGATCAAGGTATATAATCCTTGGTACATCCTGTTCCGTTAGATGCCTTTCTCTTTCATGTTTTTCGGGACGACGCATGGGGATCTCGTCAGGATCATAAAATAACTCAAGTGGGATACGACCAAGCAGAAATTCCAGTATCGTGACAGCCGCTGCCTTGTCCAGGGGTTTGTTTCCTGAACCGCATTTAGGTGAATGGATGCATGAAGGACAGCCTTCCTCGCACCCACAGTTGATGATATGGTCCAGCGTCTTTTCAAAGAGATCACGCACCACCTCATAACCCCTCTGGCTAAGGCCGACGCCACCTTGATACCCGTCATAGATGAAGATAGCCGTCTTTTCCAGCTGGGGGTGATAGATATATGATATGCCGCCTATATCATTTCTATCACATAAGGCGAAGAGGGGGAAGATCCCAATCGCTGCGTGCTCTATAGCATGTATGCCCCCCATCAGATGGAGTCCTCTCTCGTCCATAAGCCTGTTTATGATCGGCTCGATCTCCACCCAGAAACCGACGGTCTCGAAGGTCTGTTGAGGAAGTTCAAGGGGAAACATTCCCAGCAGTTCCTGGCCAGGCAGAGCCCTTTTCTCATAACCAACCACCTGTTCCGTAACCTTAAGTACTCCT
>SMTZ1_10002834_pt1 | contig 17412 bp, 15 predicted proteins | sample DeeMarSWOR136_30_FD_25667 | JGI IMG/M metagenome (IMG submission 25667)
AAGTTCCAAAACCACTTCTCCAAATTCACTGCGGCCCCATTTAGGAATGCACAGACATGAGGAATCTGATGATGCTAAGGACCAACTTCGATTCCTTGTTATCCATTATCTCAGCAAACCCTTTATTCAGGGACATGCCATTCCTTGTCCACCTTTACAAGGCGTGACTGTCTTTGAAATTTTTCCCCCAACAGGACGGAAACAATGTCAGCTTTCACGCTTTCATTTTAGGGATGCATATGATTCATAGTCTTGGAAGTTCGATCAAATCCGTTGTTCTGCAATAGGCTGCCCCGGCAAGCCTTCCCAACGCTCTCATTTTTGAAAAATCAATCTTATGGTCAAATATAATATCTCTTCTCACATGGTAGAACACAATTTCTCCAATGATAAAGCGATCGCGTGATTTCCCGAGGATCATGATCTTGAGAAGTTTGCACTCCATGTTTACGGGAGACTCAGCAATCCTCGGGGATTTGACTTTTTCGCTTCTCAGGGCCGTCAAATTGGCCTTCTCGATTTCGTCCACCTCCTCGGGAAAATCCACGGCTGAAAGGTTCATTCCTTCTTTGAGGGACTCGCTGACCACGTTGACCACGAAGTCTCTCGAATATTCTATGTTTTTCAAGGTGTCTTTCTTTCGGCCGTTCCTCAGTCCAATGGAAAAGCCTATGATGGGGGGATCGGTCGCAATGCCCGTGAAAAAGCTGTAAGGCGCTGCGTTATAAGTTCCGGCTTTGCCAACCGTCGTAATCCAGGCGATCGGCCGGGGAACGATCACCGCGGTCATGAGTTTATAGGATTGACTGCTGGTCAACGAACCCGGTTCAATTGTTATCTTGTTTGTTGTCTCCATATCATCCTTCCTAAGCCGGGGGCTTTTATTAATAGCGACAGAACTGTCCGCTCTTGTTTATATCCCTGAATTTTAGAGACCCTAGATTGATATAGGACCCAGGACATTCTCTTTTAGGATGGCTCTAACGTCTTCTCACCAGGGATAGAAATCAGGCATGTCCTTTGTGGGACTCATGGTAAAGTTTGGAGGCCGTTTTGCCAGGAAGCTCTCTACGCCTTCATGGGAATGCTGCCGAAGACCGGTCCAATACATACAGCGTGAATCCATGAGATGCACCGACTAAGGCCGTTCTTATGCCAGTTCATCAATCTCCTTCGGCGGCAGGGATTTACTTACAGCGCAACTCATTGGTTGATCCATTGACAAGCTTCTCAAACATTTTAGATCTTCCTTGCACCTCAGTATCTCTCGGTCCCTGCCCTCTCTAACCTTTAGCGGCCATTTGCAATCCGCAATCAATGACCTTGCCGTCGCGACCAAATCAGCCTGCCCGAGTTCCAAAATATTTTCAGCCAACTGAGGGCTGAATATTTTGCCTACTGCAACTGTCGGCACATTGACAGCTTCCTTGACCTTGGCCGCGTATTTGATCATATGGCCTTCAGGCCAGTTTGTTGGGCAACCTGTGGTAAACCAATCGAAATTCTCCCCCCCCTGATTAAAGGTGACTTTTTGGCAAATGCCGGACAAATCCAGGATATCGATTCCTGCCTTTTCAAGGAGCTGGGCTCTCTCAATGACTTCGCCTAATGTTGAACCTCCCTCGAAGGGCTCGAATAGATCAATACGGCATAGGATGAGAAAATCTTCGGGCACCCTCTTCTTGGTCGCTTCTATAATCTCCAGGAGAATTCTGGCCCTGTTCTCAGAGCTGCCCCCATATTCATCCTTCCTCTTATTAATATAGGGCGAGAGAAACTGGCTAATCAGGTACATATGGCAGGCGTGGATCTCTACCCCATCAAAACCCGCCTCATGGGCTCTACGCGCTGCCTCTGAGAAAGCCACAACGAATTGCTTGATCTCATCCACGCTCAGTTTTCGAGCCTTCTTTGGAGCCAATCTTGTCGGTGACGGCGCAACAGGATCAGCATCCGCTCCAAAAGAACCGGCCCTGGCACCAAAATCACAGATCTGGATAACCGCTGCCGCCCCTTTTTCTTTGATTGCTTGAGCAAGCTTTGTGAGTCCCGGAATATACTTGTCATCATAGATGTGAATCTGTCTTGTAGATAGCCCCGCCTTGGGCCTGACCATTGATACCTCAACGATATTCATCCCGACATGTTCGGCTCTTTCCTCATGGTAATGGATAAGTCCCTTTGTGACAAATCCATCCGACCTTGCATAATTGGTGAGAATCGCCGGAAAAACGATTCTATTTCTCAAGGTCAATCCCTTGATTGGAAAAGGCTCGAACATCCGCCTAAACTGGTACGGCTCGGAAGTTTTGTTTTTCAAAGTCTGCATAGCATGAGCCTCAAAATTTCCCTCTCCTGATTATCCTGCACTTAGCGCCAAGGAAAAGAGAAGGTAGGTCACATTCCTCGTTATTCAAACATCTATATGCTTCCTCCTTTGATCGGGTTTACGCTGGGTCCCTTCCAAGAGCCTGGAACTAACTCTTTGAAATACCTCAAGCTTTTCAAAGCGGCATATTTCCATGTTTCTTCTTAGGCGAAACAATACTTTTCTTGTCAGTTATTTCCAAAAAATTGGCCAATATGGGGCGTGTATCTCTGGGATTGATAATGTCGTCAAAGAAAAAGAGTGCTCCTGGTTGTCTCGGAGAATCAAAGTATTTTTCTGAAAATTCCGCAACATCTGTTGGCTCAATTTCCTCCATTTCTTTTTCATAAAACGCTTCCAAGGATCCCTTCAAGTCTGCTATTTGAATATCGGCTGTGGGCCATGCAAGAACCACGTCCACTCCCATTAAGCGGGTTCCCATTAAGAAATGTCCGTTGTTATAACATTTTCCTATGTAAAGGGAAATTTTGGGTACCGTAGCTTCGCAAATGGCATAGGACGCCATCGCAGCATGCCGTGATAGTCCCAGACTTTCCTCCCCGGCACTCCCTACAAATCCAGGAGTATCTACGAAAAAGACCAGGGGAATATTGAAGGCATCACAATAACGGATAAATCTTGCTTGTTTTTCAGCTGCCCTGAGGTCAAGCGCACCCCTAAGAAAGAGAGGGTTATTGGCTACAATTCCTGCAGAACGCCCGGCAAACCTTGCAAAACCAACGATAATGTTTTTCGCGTATCCTTGCTTAAGCTCCAGGAAATGTCCATTATCCACAACTCTCTTTATGACCTCATGCATATCATAGGTTTCTTTAGGGTCGCTCGGTATAAGCCCAGGTAATGAGTTGTCGAGGCGCCCTGGGTCGTCGCCAGTCGCCAGAATCGGAGGTTTCTCTCTGCAATTGCTGGGAAGAAAACTCAAAAGCTCCCGGGCCTTTTGGAGAACCTCTTCTTCTGTTTCTCCCAGATAGTCGCAGGAGCCGGTAACTTCGGCATGAAGTTGAGCGGCGCCTATTTCATCCCGCGTCACTTCCTTAAAAGTCACCGTCTTTATCAACTCTGGAGAGGCTAAGGACATATAGCAGTAAGGTTTTCTCACCATAAAGAAAACGTCTGCAAGATACGGAGAGTAGGCGGTCCCCGCATAAGATGCTCCAAGCGTCAAACTGATACTCGGCACAACCCCCGAAGCCACCGCCGGCGAGTACCACACATCCAGATTGCTGCTGACCCCAATGCCAGCATTAAACCCGAACGCGTCCTGTATTCGCACACCACCGGAGTCTATGATGCCGATGTAAGGAAGACCTAGTCTGACAGCCGTGTCTATTGTTTTGCACGTTTTCCAATACTGCACGGAGGCTTGGGTTCCTCCCAATACAGTGAAGTCGTGGGCGTACACGCAAACCGGCTTTCCCTCTATCTTGGCAAAGCCCGTCACTACGCCATCGCCAGGATTATCCCTGTTATCAATGTCGAATCCGGTTTTTGTTGGCTGCGCCCACAGATTGAACTCTCTGAAACTCTCGGCATCCACTAACTTGGCAATCCTCTCCCTTGCGGTCAGTCTACCCGTTGAGTGTACCTTTTCAACCTTCTCTAACCCTCCTCCCAATTCATATTTCTTCCTCAATTGGTCTAATTCTTCCATTTTCTTTCTTCTATCTACCATAACCAAGCTACACTTTGTTTCATCAAATCACACCGCAGAGCGAGCTGCTTTAACTTTAAAGGCCTTACACAAGCTCAACTCCATCGGTTTAACCCTGAAGGCTTACATTGCACAGGGCTTTTCATAGAGGCATATTGTCATGTTTCTTGAAATAGCTTGCTTCCTCTTTCCCTTCCAGAAACTCAAGTGCCTTTATCAGCTTTGCGCGCGTATCCTTTGGGTTTATAAAGTCCTGCACTGACAACGATTCCCAAATATTCTTTACCGCGCCTCCACTCTTGAATTCCTTAAGCCTCTTGCTGAACTGCTCATCGGGGTCATCAGCAGCCGCAATTTCTTTTCTGTGGATAATAGCCACAGCTCCTTCAGGATGCATCAACAACAACTCTGCAGTTGGCCAAGCTAAACCGAAATCCCCTCCTAGGTTGTTCCCCGGCATGGCCAGATTTCCACCCCCATAGCATTTCCTCAGATATATCTGTACCTGAGGTGTCGATGCCACACTATTCGCAAGAACGACCTTTGATCCGTGCCTGATTATGCCTTTTCTCTCTTGCTCAATACCAGGAAGAAATGCTGGCGTATCGGCAAGGTAAACAAGAGGGATCCGAAAAGCATCACAGAATCGAACAAATCGTGCCAACTTATCCGCTGAATCTACGTCCAAACATCCCCCCATTATGCGTGGATTATTGGCTATAAGGCCGCAAGCCTTTCCACCAAACCGAGCAAGGCCAACCACAAGATTAGTAGCCCAGCCTTCTCTGATTTCAAAAAACTCTCCGTTGTCCGCTATCTTGGTGATCACATCGTGCACGTCATACGGTTTCTTGCTGTCCACTGGCACAATGTCGAAAAGCTCTGGGACCTCCCGATGCGGATCATCTCCGGTATCAACTCTAGGAGGGCTCTCTTTGTTGTTGAGCGGCAAAAAACCCAGCAATTCTCTTGCCTTTCCAATGCACGCCTCATCCCCTTCGGTCAGCACATCGCAGCAACCGCTTGATTTAAAATGCATTTCAGCTTTCCCGACTTCCTCTGAATCTGTCCTCTCGGGCGCACGCGATAGATAGGCATAACTCGTATCACGAACCATAAAAACGAAATCAGATAACTGCGCAGAGATAGCAGCTGGTCCGATACACGGACCCATGATTAATGAAATCTGCGGAATAACTCCAGATGCCATTACTTGCGCATACATAATCCTATCATAGGAGTAATTCGTAGGAATGGTAAGCATTTCAAGCTCTCTTATACCCTCAGAGTCTATTATCCCTACGCAGGGCACTCTTGCTTTGAGCGCACGTTCAGTTACTCTCACTATCTTGGTGCCGTGCACAATGCCCATTCTTCCACCAAGAACTGTTGCATCTTGGGCCCACACACAAACGGGGCGTTTACCTACCTCCCCATACCCTGTTATCACACCGTCTCCGAATGTACTCTTCCTGCGGGTACGTAATCCAGACTCTATGGGCTTAGAAAGCATTTCTATTTCACAGAATGTCCCATGGTCCAACAACCGCTCTATTCTCTCCCTCGCCGTCAGCTTCCCGGCCCTGCGATGAGCATCTACTGCCTCGGAGTCGATGCCTTTTAAAACTGCCTGTTTTAGTCTGTCTATCTCGCCAATTCTGCTTCGCATAATCTCAAAGATCCCCCAGCCAATAAACTCAAGGGCACCCTGATATGGGTAGCGGAAATCTCCCCAGGCCTTGGCCCCTCTTCGCTGAGGCTTCGGAGAAATCTCCTCCCCATCCATCCCTGCTTCTAGTCGCGATATCCCACCCAAGGGCAGATGAAAAAGCCTGAACCGGTTTGAGAAAGAAACTCAGTGTCCACTTCAAGCGAAACCCTGAGCTGTGCGCTCAATAATTGAGTCCTGCAACCCTTTCGGCAAATCCACAAAATAGGCGCTGTAACCCGCTACTCTTACCACAAGGTCACCATGCTCCCCCGGGTTCTCCTGCGCATCTCTTAAAGTTTCCGAGTCGGCTATGTTGAATTGCACTTGATGGATGCCCAGCGCAGACCAGGTCTTCAGGTAGGCTGCAAATAATTCCCTGTTCTCGCCTTCCAAGAGCTCAGGCAGGAACCTTTGATTAAGCAAGTGATTGAAACTCGTCAATGGATCGACTTTTCCCACTGATTTCAGGACAGCTGTTGGTCCCTTAGTGTCCCTGCCATTCACGGGCGAGATTGTCCCGTCATTTATCGGGTCCTTATCCTTTCTTCCGTCTGGAGTCGCTCCTAGGAGGCCGCTGTAGCCGTAAAAAGCAGATCCCGAGCTGCCATCAAAAAGATAATTCTGTCCATGATAATTGACAAATGACTCAACGATCCTTGTGGTTTCTCTTAGAACATCACGTGCCATAAAGTCAACACGGTCATCGTCATTTCCAAAATGCGGGGCTTGCAAAAACAACCGCCTCAGATCCTCTCTCCCTTCCCAGTTGCGATTCAGAGCCTCAACCAATTCGTTCATGCTGATCTTTTTTTCATCAAACACAAGCTTCTCGATTGCCGCCAAGCTGTCCGCAAGCGTTGTGCCACCCATGGGCCCAATAATACTCTTGTAAAAATAGCTCCATCGCCGACAGTCTCTGCCTTTTTCGATACATCCGTCCATCAAAGCAGACAGCAATGGACTGGGAAGCTCATTTTTATAAAACACGTCAATAAAATCATTGATTCTAGCGACCTTTTCCATGAAAAAATTGACTTGCTCCAAATAAGCGCTGATTACGTCCTCCATTGATGTGAATGTTGTTGGGTCAGCTGTAGCCAACCCCAATTGGGTACCGCTGAATTTATCTATGCCTCTATTGAGGGCCAGTTCCAAAAACTTTGGTAGTATAAGGAATGCGGAAACAGCTCGATAGGCCATGCTCTTCCCCGGAATTGTCCATCGCATACATGCCTCGATGGAGTAATTCCGTGCGTCCGTCACGGGGATGCCCTTCTGCACAAGCATCGGCACTTCGTAATGATCATTGAAAAAAGCTGGGTATCCTATCCCCGTGCGGGCACAATCTATAGCACTAAATAACAGCTCATCCGGTATCCCGTTATGGTATCGGAATGCTATGGACGGTTGCGGTAAGCACAGTTCTTTCGCCGCCTCAAGGATCAAATACGACATTTCATTGCTTGCATCTTTGCCAAACTCATCTGTTCCTCCTACCACGATCGTGCTCCAACCGTGGGCGGCACCAATCCCAGAAGCCGTGATGGCTGGCATTAGCTGTGTGTGCTCGTCCATCTTAAGGAACAGACACTCGAGTAGTTCTAAAGCGTCCACTCTGGAAAGAGCACCTCGGTCAACGTCCTTTTTATAGAAGGGATAAAGCAATTGGTCCAACCTGACACCACATCCATTCATATAAAGCTCTATCATGTGGGTAATTAGGTGGATAAACCAAAAACATTGGACCGCCTCGTGCAGATCTCTAGGTGGATCCCCTGGGACCCGTCTGCAGTTATCTGCTATTTTAAGGAGTTCCCTTTTCCTGAGCTCATCTCTTTCCAGACCAGCGCTTTCTTCGGCCTTTTCAGCAAATCTCTTGCTGAAACCCATTGCTGCCTTCAAACACAAAATTGCAGATTCAAGGAAGGCCTTCGCTTGAATGAACTCTTCCGCGGTCATTGTTACGTCTGAAATCGATTTTAGCCTCTCTTCTGCCTCGTGTATGATGCCATTAAATCCAAGTCTAAAGACTCTCTCGTAGTTTGGTACCCCGGATTCTGCTCCAAACCAAAGCATCGTTGCCCCATTGTAAGCCCAATAGTCCTTCAAATCCTCTGGCAAAACCTTCCTTTCTTTGCCTTGCACCGATTTTCCACGCCAGTACGCCGCTATTTCGGCCAACTCCTTTCTTCCATCGTCGCCTAAGAGGTCTCTGTATCCATTGTTCACTGCCTTATTTATCCATCCCAGAGCCATCTCCGGGTAACAGGTCAGGGACCATGGTGAACTGGCATAGTTGCCTACAACTAATTGATCTTCATCCAGGTATATAGTCATTTCAGTAAGCGTTTTCTCCAAGGCCTTTGCCTTCCGCATGATCATCGGTGCACCTTCGGTCTCCCGAAATGCTTGTGTGAAGTACCTGGCGCGTTCCAAGCAAAGCTTTACATCAGACCGATAAGGAGTCAGATCTCCCTCCTTATCATAGCCTCTCTGGGTACTTCTTAAGGTTTTTCTTGGCCTCTTGTCTTTTAGTTCTTTTATTCTTTGATTCATGATTCTCCTCCAATTGGCGAGTTGAATTTTACAGTGTAATAAGCTTCTCCTCGGGACCTAGCGAAACCCGAGGCAGCAGTCGTCTCTTAGGCGCTATTTCCTTGCCTAGGAACCTGCTACTTCTTCATGGACACGCTTAGTCCTTCACTTTCGAACATCTTCTTCATTTCGAGTAGTCGATCGCTACCAATAGCATGTGAAGCGAAGGAATACTTTCTGCCTATTTTAGCGTACTTGTGTTTTCCCCATTCATGGTATGGCAGAAGTGATACTCTTTCTATGCGCAGCTTCAAAGCTAGAACGGCGACTTCCTGCACATGTTCGTAAGAGTCATTAAAGCCTGGGAGAATCGGATACCGGAGCCATGTTCTTACCGTCTGGGCGGTTCTCTCAAAATTCCGCAGTATGACTTTGTTCGATACCCCCGTGCCTTGTGTATGTAGCTCGTTGTCCAGGTGTTTAATGTCGAACAGGACAAGGTCAGTAAATTCCAGAACATGCCTAAAGTCTTCCCACGAAGCAAAGCCCGTCGTGTCCAAAGTTGTATGAAGGCCACTTTCCTTGCATTTGGATAAAAGAGCTCTGGCAAACTGGGACTGCATTAAGGGTTCACCCCCTGATAGGGTGATGCCTCCGCTGGAATTATCGTAGAAAAGTTTGTCTCTTTTTAATTCTTCTATGATTTCATCAGCACTGACATATTTCCCAACGCAATCGAGTGTTCTAGTTGGGCAAGCTCTGACACATTCCATACACTCTGTACATTTGGCAAGATCTATTCTGTCCCTCTTGTTCCCTTCCAGTGAGATGACGGCGTTTTCAGGACACACTTCCTTGCACTCACCGCATTGGATACACCTGGCATCGTTGACGAGAATCTCAGGTTTTGAGTTTATGCCCTCTGGATTGCTGCACCATTGGCAGTTCAGGGGGCAGCCCTTGAAAAATACAGTCGTCCTTATCCCTGGGCCGTCGTGGATAGAAAATCTTTGTACGTTAAAAACGATCCCTGCATCATTATTTCCAGATTTCACGGCGATATGCTCCACTGAAACAGATCTCTTGAGCACAGAGTATCCAATGGAACCCCACGGACAGAGGCTGTGGTCTTCTGCGTAGGCTAATCAAACGCCTGCATGATTCGTAACACGACTATAATCGATGGCAGGTACTTGTTTTTTGGACCTAGCCCTTTCTCACTTCTGGTGCAGAAAAATCTTTAGAGAAGTTGATGCTCCTATTTCTTCTGAGGCTGAGCAGAACGTGCTCTCTACCCCTTTGGTTATGATCGATCATCGCAGCGATGGCGGCGTCGGCATCCCTTTTTTTTAGGGCATTTAGGATTTCCCGATGCTCCTGGACAGCCTGCCCGATTCTTTCAAACCCCATATACTCAGGACGGTACTTTATGCAGATTTCCTCAAAAATGCCGGTCAGAAGCCTGCAAATCGTTTTATTGTTGGATAGTTCGGCAATCTTGAGATGAAACTGAGCATCTTTGATAATAAGAAGACGGTGATTTTCAGATTCAGCACTGTATTGCCGAAAAGACTTCTTGATTTCTCTCACGTTCTGAGAATTGAGGTTTCTGATGACAGCAGGCACTAACCAGGTCTCAAGGGCTGCCCTGGCGTCGTAAAGCTCGTTCACCTCTTCTTCCGTTATTTCTCGAACAAAATATCCTCTGTTTGGAATATATCGAACAAGATTTGAGTCCTTCAATCTACTGAGCGCCTGGGTGATAGGGGTTATACTCACGTTGAGTCTTCTTGCAAGCTCCTGGTAAATCAATTTCTGGCCAGGGGCCAACTCGTTATAGTACATCATGTCCTTGATTTTATTATAAGTTTCCTCAATAGCCTGCCCTTTTTTCATCTGTTGTCTTCGCTTTTTTTAATCAAAAGTTTAATCAAAAATGCCATACGATTTTGTGCCTGTCAAGGGGAAAAAGCCCGTTTCACATTGTCACTGAACAGCAGAGTCGCCCTCCCAGAATTTATCTTTGCTGAGAATCTGAAGGCTTTGACAAGACCCACGGGATTCTAATCCAAGAAAGCCACTTCCAGCAAACACCCCTTATCGTAAGCTTGAAAATGGGCGGGAATTCAAGAACCATAGCAGAACAAGAAAGTGTGGTTAGTGCCACTCTGTGACTTTTGGGAGATCACAATGTTAATTGCAAAAATTAGCGAGGATCTGCATCTTGCACTGGCCTTTTGCACCGGTAAGAGAGTCTGCTTCATGGATCTTCTGGATCAGTTTGACCCAATTCTCTATGATTGCAGATTTGGTGCAGTCTTCGAGCAAATGCTGGCACTATTTAATTCCTTTGACAGGGTGCTTCTCATTATGGCTCAAGACCAAGCTAATGGCCTTAGCAGCACTGGCATGAGAGTAATAGACAGCTAAACCGAGGTCTACACATTTTTGGGTAAGATCAAAAAGTTGCTTCGCCTGTTCCGGCAAAATACCCGGTTCTAGCACCAGAGCCATCGGCTTTGAACTTGCTGTACTCTTTTCAAGTATCATGGCTACCAACTTATCCATTTGCCGTGCAAAAGACGGTTGAGGCCAGACCAGGTTCAGAAACCCAATTAGAAAGTCAACTCCTTTCCATCCTGAGATAATGCCAGCAGCTCTGACCATTTTCTCAATTTCCATCATAGTTTGTGAGTAATCTATGGGGTTCCGCAGAATATTGCCAGCAGCCGGAGTAAACTCACGTAGCTCATTAATGATTTCCTGAGGAAGATGCGGAACTTCCAGCCCTCTCTTTACAAACTCGTCTGCTATTAGAACGCTATTTCCACCGCCTGCGCCTACCAAAGCGACCCTACGTCCTCTCGGTAGGGGCATAAATGAGAGAGTGATTATGACATCGGCCAATTCAGCCATAGAGTCGACTCGAATTATCCCCAACTGCTTGCAGAGGGAATTCCAAACGACATCGGTCCCGGCGAGGGCTCCCGTATGCCCGGAGGCTGCCCTAGCCCCCTCTTCGGTTGCTCCCCCTTTGAGCAATATCACGACCTTTTCTTTTGCTGCCTTTTCCAGGACATCGCGGAACCTTCTCCCATTCTTGACCCCCTCGATATACAGAGCTATTATTTTAGTTTTGGGGTCGGCAGTTAAATAGTCGAGAAAATCGCTTTCATTGAGGTCGCAGCCGTTTCCATAGCTTATGGCCTTACTGAATCGAGCTCCCCGCCACCTTGCCTGGCTGACGAGGGTTCTGGCATTCCCACCACTCTGGCTGATAAATCCCACCCAGCCGCTTTCCTTGGGGAACTCCCGTGCGAAATGCAACCGGGCTTCGGGGCAGTAAATGCCCAGGCAGTTGGGACCTATAATTCTTATTCCCTTCCGGCGGGACATTTCCACCAGATGCGCCTCTAATCTTGCACCCTCTTCTTCGCCGGTTTCGCTAAAGCCTGCGGTGCAAAAATGTATTGCTTTTACTCCTTTACCGGCACAAGCCTCAACTAATTCCAGTGAGGCTTTGGCCGGCACAGTGCTGATTACGTAGTCTATACTGTGCGGAATATCCTCAAGTCTCTGGTAGACCTTGAGCCCTTTAATCTCGCCGCCCCTGGGATTGACCAGATATATCGGGCCTTCGAACTCACATTCAAGAAGGGCGTCAAGAAACATTCTGGTCCAATGTTCTGGATTGGTGATTGTAATCCCTGCCAGAGCAATGGAGCGAGGGTGAAAGAGAGGCTCTAAGCGAGCATAGTTCGAATTTGACATACCCCAGATTGAAGTCCTTTCTTCTTAGATAGGATGTGCAGACGCGATGGCTGAAAAGGAAGCAGCACGCCTACAATAGCTCGGGTTGCGGCGACTTCACAGCAGCTAGAAATTTGCAGAACGTATCCTGATTCTACGGCGCGCTTGGCGGCTCTCTAAGAGCAAATTTTACTGCTATTTACTCAGTTTACCAGGCTGGCTCTCGTCATAGCGCAGGACCATATTAATAGCATTGGCGGCGCTGCCAAAAGAATAATACACAGGCAAAGCAGCGAAAACGCTTTTTTGTATTATGGTGAAAATTTCCGTTTGCTCTTCCGGCAGGATACTCGGTCCGATTACCATAGCCATTGGCTTTGGAGATGCCTCGGCCTCTGCCATGGCAGAGAGGTGTTCCTTTACCCGGGATAGGTGCCCCATGATGCCCCTGGCTGTGTGAATTGCCCTATCCTAATGAACTTGACCAAAAAGTCAACGCCTTCCCGCCGTGAAATAATCTCAACGGTTTTTTCCATGCTCCAAGGGTGCTGCACGCTTTGCGAGTAGTCTACGGGGTTCCTCAGAATATTGCTGGCAGTACCAAAATGTATTGTTTTTTTTTACGAGTAGAGGCTGGATTGGATATCAGGTCAGATTAAAATGCCATGAGAATAGGATAGGTCCTGAATGCCTCGGCAGGGTCTCACATCATACTTCTCAAACACCTCTGTGAACTCCCTTAACGTCTTGAAGGTGTTACGTAAAATAAAACCCTCTGTCATTACCAAGTAATCCTCTTCCCAAGCCAATTCGAATTCTTTTTATGTTTCTAGTGGGTGAAAAAGTGCAAAATTCAGGGATCCAAAATTGAACGAAGCCAGTTCCGGCTTCAGCACTGGGATGGGTCTTGCACTCAATCATTTACGTGAGATTCGCTTGTCCAATAATCTTGGTTCATTCTTGGCGATAGATCCATGCGGCACAACATCAATTTCAGTCCTCAACCGCGTGGCAGCCCTGAGATCGTCCGCCAGAATTTGCTCAATTCTTCTTTTGTCTCGAAGATCAGGTGACTCCACCCTTAGAATAAACCGCTCCTGATATCCATCTTTGTCAATCACTGCTTGGAATTTACCTATGCCCGCGTGCCGTCTAAGAACTTCTTCAATCATTTCAATGGTCAGATGAACGCCCCTGATGCGTAATGTTTCACCTGAACGGCGTATGACACGTTTAAGCCGGGGGGACGTTCGTCCACACGGACACGGCTCCGTGTTAAACCCTTCTGTCAAATCTCCAGTTCGATACCGGATTAAGGGCATTGCTTTTCTAGTCAAGTCAGTCGTTACGATCTCGCCTCCCTCCCCTTCTCCTGCCGGCTTCCCTGTAGCAGGATCTACTACTTCAAGAATTGAATCGCTGAAGCAATGCATTCCACCACCTTCTCGACACTCGGCAGCCACGAATCCGGTCTCAGCCCACCCATACATTTCTCTGATCTCTGCACCAAACTCTTTCCCTAGTACCTCCTTCTCTCTTTCCCCATAGATCTCTCCACCAATGATTATCAGACGGATTTTCAGATCTCTGCGTGGGTCTATATCCATTTTCCTAGCTGTTTTTGCCAACTTCATTGCAAATGACGGAAAAGCGCGAAGCACAGTAACGCCCAAGTGCCTCATAACCAAAACATGGGTTTTGCTCATACCTGGGCCGCCAGGTACAACAGCACAACCAAGCCGCCTGAATCCATCATCAAGCATGGTCCCCGCCAGATCCCACTGATACGCATGGCTAATGTCAACGATATCCCCCCGCCGCGCTCCGCAGATATAGAGCCCATTAGCCGTGGCATTAATATAACTATCCATGTCCTCCTTGCTGAATGGCATAATCAACGGACCGGGAGAGCAATAGATTCGAGTCACGTCCTTTAGGCCAACAGCTAAGAATTCCCCAAATGGGGGCTTGGCTTTTTGATTTTCTATCACTTCCTTATGCTGCAAAAGAGGGACCCTTGACTGAAAATCCTCTAAACTCACTATTTCTTCAGGCCTAATTCCGTACTCATCAAAACGTCTTCTATAAAATGAGGAGTTTTGGTAGGTATACCTCAGGTGCTTATGCATCCTCAAAGTCCTAAGCTCCCGCAACTCCTCTGGAGGCATGCACTCAAGTCCTTCATCCCAGTATTCAGGAACCACTTTCATGACCGTCTCGAACAATAACTATTTCTAATACTTCAGACCCAAAGTAAAGCCTCCGCACGGCGAGCCGTGGGGCATTCTGGTAAGGGAGACTGAAGATCCATGCGCCCCCATTTAGATAGGTCCTCCACTTGGTTAGGAGAAGGTTCGGGGCCACTTACTCCGCCAAAGGATCTCCTCCGGCTCAAAAGGTCGAGGCTGTGCAAAAGCGATTGAAATCGCTTTCTATAAACCATGGGTTAAATCCCATAACCCTTCGCTAAAGTGAACTGCCAACAACTATCTTTTTAATTTGATTCCGAGTTCAACCCTGTCGATGGCGTTCGTAGTTCCTTCCTCCCTCAACTTATACTTCTCGATTCGTAGTGTGCCCGTCTTCGGAATCTCCGATCTGATTTTCAGGTACCGGGGGACCATAAAATAGGACATATTCTCATTGCAAAACTCAAAAAACGCCTTAGGTTCTAGCGCTGTGCCCTCGTTCAATACCACATGGGCAATCATTTCATCATGACCTAAATCACCCGTCACCCCAACAACAGCTACTTCCCTGATAGATGGATGCCTCCGAATCACCTCCTCCACAACCGTTGAAGATACGTTCTCCCCCCCAATTCTGAGATAGTCCTTTATCCTATCAACAAAACTAAGATTGCCATTGTTATCAATCATCCCCATGTCGCCACTAAACCAATAGCCGTCTCTGATCATCTCTTTGGTTTTTTCAGGTTCTTTGTAGTACTCCTGGAGGATATACTCGGGTCCAAGTTTATGCCGATATACAATCTCGGCTGGTCTATTCCGTTCAGAGGTCTCCCTACCTGTACTAGTATCGATAAGCTTCAAGTCCGTATAGATTGTAGGTGGACCCGCATTTCCAAGTTCTGGCTTTTCAAATCTGCTTACGCTCGCTATCGGCGCCTCTGTGGTGCCGTATAACTCTATGAACTTGATATCTGGCCATCTTTTTTTCACAACGGCCTCGTCTCCCACCGGCCAGCCGATCCACAATTTGAGCGTGTCTCTGCCTTCGATTTCCTCTTCTGTTGTGGGTTGCTTCAGCATTATCGGTATCACTGTCCCGGTACTGGCCGTTAGCGTCACACCATAGTTGACGACATCTTGCCAAAACCTTGAAGCAGAGAACCACACGACCTGAATTATCTCACAACGTCCAGCCAATGCTAACGGTGCCCCTAGAACAGCGTACCCGGAATGATACATTGGGAGAATGTAGTAAATTACCGATTCAGAATCTAACCTAAAGTAGTCAGCAAAGAAGAATGCGCGCCATATATAAGCTTTGTGTTTTATGACTACACCCTTTGGCGGTCCGGTAGTACCTGATGTGTACCAAATACCTTGAATGTCGCTTCCAGTGACTGTATCCACAGGTTCAAACTGGAAAGGATATTTTTCATATTCTGAGAATAGTGTGGATTCAACGCCTTTGATATTCTCCTTTTTATCTATGAAAAAGACACCTCGAAGCCTTCGAAAAGAAGACACGTGGGGCGAGATCTTGTCTGCAAATAGTTCATACGAAGTGATTAAGTATGTCGAGTCCGAATGGTCTATTATGTAACGGAGTGGCTCACCTCTTAAGAACTGTATTATGGGAACCATAACGGCTCCGCATTTCGCCAGCGAGTGGTACAAGAAGGCATATTCCAAACAATTAGGCAGGAATATCGCCACATGGTCCCCCTTCTTAAGGCCCCGATCACGCAAAAAATTGGAGATTTTACCCACGTTTCTGCCGAAATCGGCATAGGTCACGCTGATATTCCCTTCTGACAATCGAAAAAATACTTTGTTTTCAGGATCCTCCACCCTTCCAATAGCCCAGTCTATGATATCCCCGTATGTCTCAGGGTATGCAGGAGCCCTGTACTCGGGAATGCCTCTTTCAGTCACTTCGAACCTCCTGCTGCTTCAGGCGACATTCGCAAACCCCCGTTGGGAAGCGCCTCAGAAAATAAGATTTTCAGCATTCGTTTTCGCCATCTTCTTAATGTCCGCCTCTGGAATCCCTCTCTCCAGTAAGAGGCCCAAGAGAATTTTGTAATTTATGGCAGGAGGAGGCACTCTCCAATTCCCTAAATCAGTTCCAAGAACAAAATGGTCAGCACCGATTGCTTTGATAACCTCAATTGTCTCCTCTATGGAAAAAAGAGGCGGCGCAAAATTAACACAATAGAGCCCAAGATAAGCCCCCTTGAGCGCAAGAGTCTCCATCTGATCAACACTCATCTTGGTACTCGGTGCAGTAGGGTGGCATATCTCTATGCGCTTGACCCCAGCCTCCACGGCAGCATCCACCATAATAAAGCGCTCCTTTGTGCTTTGGTGTGTTATGCTCAGCACCAGGTCATATTTGGCTATGAGGCGAAAAACCTCCTGCAACTCAGGGACGACTTGGTCTTTCTCATTAATCACCTCTATACCACCAGATCCGCCTGACACCTTTCGATGATGTGAAGAATCCAAATTTGGCGTCCAAATGAATTTACCCTTAAGTCCTGCAGCCGATTCCACTGCCTCCGGGTTGAGACCCCCCACATTATAATTGAGAACCACGCCTCCAATCACACGAGTCCTTTTCTTTCCATGCGTCTTGGCCCACTCCCCCACAATTCTATCCGCCACTCTGGCTGTGCGTGCCGTAGGAAATGAATGGCACTTATATACGACGGCCCCCATTCCCATCTCACACGCCTGTATGGCCAGCTCAACATCATCGAAAGGACGTGCAGCATAAGCGTCGGGTGCCGGATGAATGTGTGTATCAATCGCTCCCTCCATTAGTTCATCAAGTTTCTCTAAGTCAATAGGTGCGCCTTTCGGCGTGAACAGCTCGTAGATACGCTTGATTTCACTTCCCATCTCATAGGACAGTTCTCGAATCTCCGAGTAATCCATATTAACCTCCATTCGTACACACCGCCATTAGAGACATTCCGGTTATCCAATTCTAAGCTCTCGGATACCTACTGCTGACTCCAGAGAATTCAGGCACTAGCACTCATCTGTAGACAACGAATATCCCACAGCTTCAGTATAGTCCGCACTAGCTGAAAAGAGAAACTTCACCCTTCCCAGGGGCTATGATGTTTCCATCTTCCTTCTCGACCCATATTTCGCAGACTATCCTTTTTTGCTTCTCCTC
>SMTZ1_10028576_pt1 | contig 17410 bp, 20 predicted proteins | sample DeeMarSWOR136_30_FD_25667 | JGI IMG/M metagenome (IMG submission 25667)
GCAGAACTATCCCCCAGCGGGAAAGCGACAGGAGTTTATCCTGGCTCAGCGAGGGCTTAAGGCGCCCCACGATATCCACCGAAAGTATGGTGCTAGCCGTCAGCAAACAGGTGTCGGCGGAAGACATCACCGCCCCCAGCAACGCCGCCAGCACTATATAACCTACTATTGGCGGCAGGACTTCGGTTATCACCGTGGGGAAGGCCTGCTCCGCGGCAATGCCGGGAAACATAGCCGATGCCCCCATGCCGATCAGGGTAATGCCCAGAGCAAAGGGAATGATCAAGGCCGCCGCCCAGAAGACCGATGTCCGGGCCGTGCGCCCATCCTTGGCGCAAAAGAGGCGGGAATACATATCGGGTCCCACCACGTAGGTCAACCCCACCAGCAGGAGCAGGGAGACCAGCTCGTAACTACCGAAAGACTCGCTAACGGGGAAGTCGAACTGCCCCGCGGGTAATGCCGTCTCCAGTCCTCCCCACCCACCGACTCGGCTCATCACCAGCGCCAGCCCGCCGAAGATACCCAGAAAAATTATCCCCACCTGGATAATATCGGTGCGGATAACGGAATACTGCCCGCCGAGGACGGTATAGGCGATAAAGACGACGCTAAAGATAATCATCCACATCGTCGGGTCGCCCATCCCCAGCACGCTCAGGATTTTCCCCGAAGCCACAATCTGGGCAGCGATAACCCCCACCCAAGAAATAACGATAAGTATGGAAGCGGCCAGCCCGATGCGCTTATCGTATTGCTTCTCCACCAGCTCGGGCAGGGTATAAAGCCCGAACTGGCGCACCTTGCCCGCCAGGAAAATCCCCAGAACTATCAGCCCCGCCGTCCCCACCAGCAGCCACCACATCCCGGTTAGCCCCTGGCTAAAGCCCAATCCGGCCATGCCCACCGTGGCCGAGCCGCCAATAATAGTCGCCAGCAGCGAGCCAGTAATAAAAAAAGAGGAGCCGCTACGCCCCGCCACAAAGAAATTAGCCGCTCCCCTCGCCCGACGGCGGCTCCACAGCCCGATGGCAATCATGGCCACAAAATAAATGACGACGATTATCAGCCCCGTCATTCCATATCCATCCTTTGCCCGAAAATGGTCATAAGATAATCGGTGCGCGCCGAGGGTATAATGGCTCTATCGATAAAAAGACTGGCTTGGGACAATATCGCTCGGAGTTACTTGCCTGGCTTGGCGCTGCCGATAACGGCGATCTCTATGTTCTTACCGCAGTGGGGACAAATGACATTAAGCACAACGGGCTGCAACATTATGCGTTCGGCAACGGCGGTAACCATCGAGTCGATACTATCCAGGCGGTTGTCCAGCATGTCGAGGCGCTGCTTGATGCGTTCGATGTCCTGCGCCTTGCCGGCTCCCGCCGCGGCTTTAGTAGCTTTCTCCGCCAATCAGACACCTCTTAGAGGGATTACGACAAGCCAATTATATGGGTAAAAAACCACGATGTCAAAGCCCTCTCCTTTCCCTGCCCCATGTAGTTTTTCCCACCCAATACCCAGTCAACCGCCCCACCCCACTTTGAGGGGGTTTGAAAGGGGGACGAAGTCTCCCTTTACCTTAAAAGGGCGGCGGGTGGGAATAGATAAAATCAGGGCGGGGTGGAAAAGGGGTAAGAATCCTGAAAAACCCCACCCCTAATCTATTGATTTATTAAAAACATCGGCATATACTAGGGAATAAAAAAGTGTGAAGGAGGGAACCAATGCCCGAGAAAGAAATCGGTAAGGTAAGCGACTTCTTCGCTCGGCCGGTGGTGGCAGGTATCGAGATGAGTGGCAGCATCAAAGTGGGCGACAAGATCCATATCAAGGGCCACACTACCGATATGGAATTCATCGTTGACTCAATGCAGATTGACAACGCCAACGTCACCGAAGCCAAGGCCGGAGACTCCGTTGGCATCAAGGTCGATGACCGGGTAAGGCGGGGTGACACCGTCTACAAGGTCACCGATTAAAAGCCAATCTTACACCTAGAAAGCGAAAAATATGGCACTAAAGATACTGATAGAACGTCACGTAAAAGAGGGTAAAGAAGGCTACCTCATCGAACTCTTAAACAACCTGCGCACCGAGTTGCTCTCCCAGCCCGGCTACGTCTCCGGTGAGCTTTTCCAGGGTCGGCAAGACAAGTCCACCATCTTTGCCCTCAGCACTTGGCAGAGTGAACTTGACTGGAAGTCCTGGAAAGGCGACCCCAAGCGCTTAGAGCTTGAGGAAAGGATTGAACCGCTCCTGACCAAACCGTCAAAGTTGACCGAAGCCACATCCTTTTAAGCAATTAGGCCCTAGGCTATACCCTTCACCAGGTTAGCCATCTCGATAGCGCTGACGGCGGCTTTAAAGCCCTGGTTCCCCTCCTTTGTCCCGGCACGCCCGATGGCCTGTTCCAGGCTATCGGCCGTAATTACACCGTAGATAACCGGCAGCCCCACCTCCAGCCCCACCATGGCAATCCCCTTGGTCACCTCGGCGGATATATAGTCGAAGTGAGGCGTGCCCCCCCTTATCACCGCCCCTAGGCAGATCACAGCGTCGTAGCGCTTGGTCTGGGCCAGCTTCTTGGCCGCCAAGGGAATCTCGAACGAGCCCGGCACCCAGGCGACATCGATATCCGCTTGGGCTACGCCGTGGCGGAGCAGGGCGTCCTGCGCCCCGTCGAGCAGCTTCTGGGTAATAAACTCGTTGAAACGGGAAACGACCAGCCCGAACTTTGCTCTCTCCTTTAGCTTAATTATCGGTGATATCGGGTATATCCAAGCGGTGACCCATCTTTTTCTGTTTGGTCACCAGGTAGTTGCGGTTATAGGGGTTGGGAGCGATGATTATGGGAAGTGTCTCCACCACCTGCAGCCCGTAGCCCTCCAAACCCACTCTCTTCTTGGGGTTGTTGGTCAAGAGCCGAATCTGGCTCAAACCCAGGTCGGCCAGAATCTGGGCGCCGATGCCATAGTCCCGCGGGTCCGGGGTAAATCCTAACGAGAGATTAGCCTCCACCGTATCCAGCCCCTTATCCTGAAGGGCGTAGGCCCGTATCTTATTATGGAAGCCGATGCCCCGCCCCTCCTGCCTCATATAAAGGAAGACGCCCCTCCCCTCCTTGGCGATGCTATCCATAGCCATTCCTATCTGGTCACCGCAGTCGCAGCGCAGGCTGCCGAAGACATCGCCGGTGAGGCACTCGCTGTGCACCCGCACCAAGACAGGCTCTTCAGTATCCAAATCGCCCATCACCAGCGCCAGGTGCTCGTCGGCGTCGATGTCGCTGCGGTAGGCGATAGCGGTGAACTCGCCGTATCGTGTCGGCAGCTTGGCTTCGGCCACGCGGTGCACCAGCTTTTCGTGGCGGCGACGGTAGGCGATAAGGTCGGCCACCGATATTATCTTGATGTCGAACTTGTCGGCAATCTCCTCGAGCTGGGGCAAGCGCGCCATGGTGCCGTCCTCGTTCATGATCTCACAGATAACCCCCGCGGGATAGAGACCGGCTAACTTGGCCAAATCGACGATGGCCTCGGTCTGCCCCGCCCGCACCAGCACCCCACCTTCCCTGGCCCGCAGCGGGAAAATGTGCCCCGGCCGAACTAGGTCTTCGGGACGAGTGGCGGGGTCGATGATGGCCTTGACGGTCTGCGCCCGGTCCGCCGCCGAGATACCGGTGGTGGTGCCTTGCTTAGCGTCAACCGACACGGTGAAGGCAGTGCCGAACTTGCAGGTGTTCTCGTCCACCATCAGGGGCAGCTGTAATTTGTCCAGACGGTCACCAACGACGGGCAGGCAGACTAAGCCCCGCCCGTATTTGGTCATAAAGTTAATCGCCTGGGGGCTTACCTTTTCCGCCGCCAGTGCCAGGTCGCCCTCGTTCTCACGGTCCTCATCATCAACGATGATGACGAACCTGCCTTCTACCTGCCTTCTTCTATATCATTTACCGCTTCTTTAATAGTGGCTAGTCCCATATTCATCTCCCCTGTTAACCTACCAGGAAACCATGTTCCTGTAAAAAGTCCATAGTAATGCCGCCGCTATGCGGCTTATTTAATTGTTCCACATATTTGGCTATAATGTCCACCTCCAGGTTGACCACATCCCCTACTCCCCTATTCCCCAGGGTGGTGTGCTCACGTGTATAGCCGATAATTGATACTTGAAATGAGCTATCGTCTCTGGAGACGACGGTCAGGCTCACCCCGTCCACGGCGATAAAGCCCTTCTCCACGATATAGGGCATAAGGCGGGTTGGCGTATCGAACCTAAGCAGCCGGGCATCGCCGTTGTGGCTTACCGAGCTTAGCCTTCCCCTGTCGTCGATATGTCCCTGCACGAAGTGTCCTCCCAAACGGCCATTTGCCGAAAGAGGTCTTTCCAGATTAACCCCGTCTCCGGGATGCAAAAGCCCCAGGTTGGTCTTATCCAGCGTCTCCGGCATCACCTCCGCCGAAAACGACTTATTGTCAAAGCTGGTTACGGTCAGGCAGATTTCTTCTACGATTCCGGTAAACACTTTGGCTCCTCGTTATTTGGCGACGTAGCCGCTGACCACCATATCGTCCCCCAGCCTCCCCACCTGCACTTTCTCCAGGCGGAACGCCTCGGTAACCTTACTAACCCCTTCGCCAACCACCGCCGACTTGGCATTGGCCCCCCCGATGATAATGGGAGCGATAAAGGCGATAACCTTATCCACCAGCCCTAAGTCGAAGAGAGAGCCGAGCAGTATGCCGCCCCCCTCCACTATGACACTGGTGATTTCCCGCTTGCCCAGGTCTCTAAGCAATATCTCCAAATCAACCTTGGCATACTCTTTAGGCGGTTCCATCACCTCGGCGCCCGCTTTCTCAAAGGCCACCCTCTCATCGGAGCTGAGCCTATGGCCCACTACCAGCAGCGTATTCCCCGGTTCGTTGAATACCTTCGAGTTCAGGGGCGTACGTCCCCTGCCGTCAACGATAACCCTTAACGGCTGCTTACGGGCCACTCCCCCCTTCCCCCCCGAACAGCGGGTAGTGAGGTGGGGGTTATCGGCCAGCAGCGTATTAATGCCGGCCATAATAGCGTCGCTGGTGTAGCGCAAACAGTGAACGTATTTTCTGGACTCAGAACCGCTAATCCAGCGTGAATGTCCTTCCTTGGTGGCAATCTTCCCATCCAGGCTCATGGCAAACTTGGCGGTGACGAAGGGCATACCCGTGGTGATGAACTTGATATAAGCCTCGTTGACCTCGCTGGCCTCTTCTTCGTGCTCGCCCAGAGTGGTCTTAACCCCTGCCTTCTCCAGCTCTTTTTGCCCCCGCCCCGAAACTATGGGATTGGGGTCGAGCATGGCCATATGCACCTCTTTAATGCCGGCGGAGATGATGGCCCTGGTGCAGGGCGGCGTCCGCCCCTGATGGCAGCAGGGCTCCAGGGTGACGTACATGGTGCCCCCATCCGCCTCCCTGCCTGCCTGCTTCAGGGCAAGGACCTCGGCGTGGTGGGAGCCGGGCGGCTGGGTATAGCCCTGCCCAATAACCTCGCCCCCCTTAACCACCACCGCCCCTACCGCGGGGTTAGGGCTGGCCTGCCCTAGAGCCAGCTTAGCCAGGGAGAGGGCCCGCTCCATATAATCCATAGCACCGCCATTCTAACACCTGACTCAAAAAAAGTGCAACTTTGGCCAGAAAAGCCGCCCTAGCAAGGACACTGCTAGATAGGGTATAATGGAAAACAGCTAGAGAGGATATATAATATTATATAAATGAACAGAATTCTCCGCGATGTCCTGATAACGCTCGCTGTAGCCCTAGCCATTTTCTTCATCCTCAGGGCAACCGTCCAGGCTTACAAGGTAATAGAGACCTGCATGGAGCCCAACTACGTTGAAGGCGAGTGGCTGCTGGCAAGCAAAGCGACCTACTGGTTCCACGAACCGGAAAGGGGTGACGTGATAATACTCAACCCGCCCTTCGAGATCGAAGATGTCTACATCAAGCGCCTCATCGGCCTACCCTGTGATACGGTGGAGGTAACAGGCGGGGTGGTATATATCAACGGCACCGCCCTGGAAGAACCCTATATCAAGGAGGCCCCAGCCTACACCTTCCCCCTGACCGAACTCGGCGAGGACGAATACTTTGTCCTCGGCGATAACCGCAATAACGCCAACGATTCCCAGGACGATATCCCGCGAGGACATAATCGGCAAAGCCTGGTTCTCATACTGGCCTACAAGCGAATGGGGAGGGGGCGATAACTACCCGCTGGACGAGCAGCTCGAAGCCGCTACCGCTGAATAACCCGTAGGGGTGTGGGGCATACCTCACAGGAGGATATATAAGGGGTACCACCCTTATAGGGTGGGTTTTGGGTGGGAAAACAAGACTTACGCCAACAAGGGGGACGGAGTGACAAAAGACGCCAAAGAAATCTTTGAAAAAGCGGGGGCGCTACTCAAAGGCCACTTCCTGCTCACCTCTGGCCTGCACTCCCCCGTCTACTGGGAAAAATTTAAAGTCCTCCAGTCCCCACCCCATACTTCCGTGAGCAGAAAATCGATGTCGTCGCCGCCCCCACCACGGGCGGCATCATCATGGCTTTCGAGACCGCCCGCCAGCTTGGGGTCAGGGGCATCTTCGCCGAAAAGACGGGTGAAAAAGAAAGGGCTTTCAAGCGCAGCTTCAACATCGAACGCGGTGAGCGTGTCTTAATCGTCGACGATATCTTCACCACGGGAGGCTCCCTCCGCCAGACGATAGAGGCGGTAAAAAAGCTGGGCGGTAATATCGTTAGCATCGGCGTTCTTGTTGACCGCTCCATAGAAGAGACGGACTTCGGCGTCCCCCTCTTTAGCTGCCTCCGCGCCGAAGCGGTGACCTATTCCCCCGATGACTGCCCCCTGTGTAAAGAGGGGATTCCCCTGGTCAAACCGGGCGGCGGATAAGTTCAAAGTACTATTGACAAAAAGCCCCCCACCCCATATACTGAAAGTGGCTATCGACCCGCAGGGGCGGTAAGCCAAATTACTCTAAAACTCTTAACAATTTAGGTCGCTTGGATCGGATACGACCGAGACGGCAAAAATAGATAGTATTTACCAATGCCTTCTCTGCGTGTCAGAGAAGGCTTTTTTAGTTTAGAACGGGCAGAGTTTTTAAATGCTAAAATTAGGCTTTATTGGAGCCGGAACTGTAGGCACCGCCCTGGCGGCACGGCTTAGCCAGAGCGGCTACCCCGTAGTCGCCGTAGCCAGCCGCAGCCGAGCATCGGCGCAAAAGCTCTCCGACGCAGTCGGCTACTGCCCCGTATTTGAAAGCAACCAGAAAGCCGCCGATAACGCCGAGCTTATCTTTATCACCACCCCCGACGACGCCATCGCCCCCGTGGTCAAAGAGATTGAATGGCGCCCCGGGCAGAGCGTCGTCCACTGCTCCGGCGCTGATTCCGTAGCCAGCCTGGAACCGGCTAAGAAAGCGGGTGCTCAAGTCGGTGCCTTCCACCCCCTCCAGACCTTCGCCAGCGTCGAGCAGGCCATAGAAAACATGCCCGGCTCGACCTTTGCTTTAGAAGCCGAAGAGCCCCTGCTGGCCACGCTCAAAGAGATGGCCACCGCCCTCGGCGTCAACTGGGTAGTGCTCAAGGCCAGCGACAAAGTCTTGTATCATGCCTCGGCAGTCATCGCCTGCAACTACCTGGTAACCCTGGTCAAGTTGGCTGGCGAGCTCTGGCAAAGCTTCGGCGTTCCCCCACAGAAAGCCACCCAGGCATTACTCCCCCTGCTCCGCGGAACGCTGCATAATATTGAAACCATCGGTATTCCCAACTGCCTCACCGGGCCCATCGCTCGCGGCGACATCGGCACCATCAACAAACACCTCGATGCCCTGGCTCAAACCGCCCCCCACCTCCTCTCCACCTACCGTGAGCTCGGCCGGCAGACCGTGCCCATCGCCCTGGCCAAGGGCAAAATAGATCAAACTAAAGCCAATGAGCTTGAAACCATACTAAAACAAACGGGAGGGTTATGATGCGAAAAATGCTCAAAAGCAAAATCCACCGGGCCACCGTCACCGAAGCCAACCTCGAATATGAAGGGAGCGTCGCCATCGACAAGCGGCTCATGGATGAGGCGGACATCCTGCCCTACGAAGGTCCTAAACGCCAACAACGGCGCCCGCTTCATCACCTACGCCATTGAAGCCCCCGCCGGCAGCAGCACCATCGGCATCCAGGGGCCCGCGGCCAGACTGGCCTCCAAGGGCGACACTGTCATCATCCTTAGCTACTGCGACGTCAAGGATTCCGAGGTCCAAAACTTCCTGCCCCGCTTGGTCTATGTCAACGAAAATAATGTCGTCACCAAGACCAAACACATTGTCGACGCCATACCCCTCTAGTCCCTCGAGATAGTGTCTAGGCGAGGAGGCTTGAAGCAATGCGCATAACCATCAACCAGGTAAAAGAAATGAAGCAGAAGGGTGAGAAAATCACCATGCTCACCGCCTACGACTACGCCACCGCCAAGCTCGTCGACGAAGCGGAAATACCGCTAATTCTGGTCGGCGACAGCCTGGGCATGGTCGTCCTCGGCTACGAAACCACCATCCCGGTGACCATGGAAGAGATGCTCCACCACACCAAAGCGGTGGTCAGGGGCACCAAAAAGGCGATGGTCATCGGCGATATGCCCTTCATGACCTACCACGTCAGCACTGAAGACGCCCTCTATAACGCCGCCAGCTTTATCCAGGAAGGCGGCGCCCAGGCGGTCAAGCTCGAAGGCGGCGTCACCGTGGCGGAAAAGGTAAAGCGCATCGTTGAGTGTGGCATCCCGGTTATGGGCCACATCGGCCTTACCCCCCAGTCAATACACCAGTTCGGCGGTTTCAAGCTCCAGGGCAAGACACCCGAAGCCGCCAAAAGTGTGTTAGAAGACGCCCGCGCCCTTGAGGAAGCCGGAGCTTTTGCCATCGTTCTGGAGACCGTCCCCGCTCCCCTGGCCAAGCTCATCACCCAAAAAATAGGCATCCCCACCATCGGCATCGGCGCCGGACCCGACTGCGACGGACAGGTACAAGTTATTAATGATATTCTGGGCTCCTTTGCCGATTTTGTTCCCAAACACGCCAAGCAGTACGCCAAGCTCACCGATATTATCTCCAAAGCGGTTAGTTCATACCGCGACGAGGTCAAGGCGGGCAAATTCCCCACCGAAAAGCACAGCCATTCTATGGATGAAAAACTGCTCGCCGAGCTAACCTAAACGAACCTTACCAGAACTAACCAGGCAGCCCCCACTACCAGGCTGTTTTTTCCCACCCCACCTTTGTTAGCGTACGTATTATCTTCCCACCCAATACCCACCCTATAGAGGTTAGACCTCTATAAACTCCTTATTTTGGGGGAGTTTAAGAGGGGGTAGAACCCCTTCTTAAAAAGACTTTTGTTGGGTGGGCAGGGCGGGCCAGAGCAAATTTCGCTAAACAAGGTGGGGCAGAGATGGGGCTTAAAAAGCTTGCCAAAAACACGCCTCAACCTTTAAACTACCCTTAGACTAAAACTCAGGAGGCTTATCATGGCGGAAAACAAATACGGTCACCTGGTCAAAAAAATGCCCGTCCAAAAAGGCATGGACGAGGGCGCCAACGCCCGCGAACTCATCTGGATTTACGCTAAAGACCTGGAAAACATACCCGTCAACTTCGCTATGGGCCGCTACGAAGAAACCGGCCTCTGGCATACCTGGGCGGGTTCCCACACCCACCCCAAATACGACGAATCGCTCATCTTCTTCGGCCACGACCCCGACAGGCTCGACTACCTTGGCGCCGAGTTCGAGATATCGCTCGGCGCAGAGCAGGAAAAGCACGTGATTAAAAAGCCCTGCCTGGTACTGCTGCCTAAAGGGTTCCCCCACTGCCCACTCTACACCACGCGCATTGACAGCTCCTTCGCCCACGGCCATATTATTCTCGGCCCCGATGAGAGCGTGGACTGGTGGCCCACCGACTACAAGCCCACCAAGTCCACCGACGGCAAGAAATACAGCCACCTCATCAAACCGCTTAAAGTCCACAAAGACCCCAAGAACACCGAGCTCACCTGGCTGACGGGAGACCAGCTCGAAGGGTTCAACATGCACATGGCGGCGGGCCTTTGCACCGAGACTGGAGCCTGGTATCCGGGCAAGGGCGCCCATACCCACCCCTACGACAAGCTAATGATTTTCATCGGCACTCACCCCAACACACCTTTAATCTACCCACCGTCCTCACCGTGCCCAAGGGTACGCCCCACCTCCCCCCGGTGGTCAAAAGCATCGAAAGACCCTTCGGCTTCATCATCTACAACCTCGCCCCCCAGCACGAAGTTAGCTGGGTGGACTGACGACATGAACTCATCGGAATTCCCCGACTTTGTGCGCCGTCTGCCCCAGGCCGACCTACCCTTCAAGGGCTTACGCGGCTGGCTTCTCCAGAGCGAATGGGGCCAGGTCCTCTTCAACGAATCGGACATAGAGCTATCCGTGCCCCCTCACGCTCACGGCAACCAGTGGGGTACGGTCATTGACGGCAGGATTGAACTGACTATTGACGGCAAAAAGAGGCTTTATCAACGCGGCGATAGCTATTTCATCCCCGCCGGCATCACCCACAGCGCCATAATCTATCCCGGATTCAGGGCGGTGGATTACTTCGCCGATATAGAGCGCTACCGGCCCAAGAAGTCTAGCTGAGGGATTTCCCTTCTTCCTGGCTCTCGACGCCGGCCATTACCGCCATGTCCTCTTTAGGCATGGAGAGATGCTTCAAAAACATGGGCACCGAGATAAGGATGGGCGCAATTACCAGCTCTATCGGGCTGCCGATAAACAGATTGAGTATGGCCAGAGATAAAAAGACGACTCCGGAGGCAAACCCGGTCTTCCCGTTGGTGAAGATGAGGACTATGCCGGATACGGCCATGGCGGCGAGTAACTGCCAGAACATTAGCGAAAGCAGCACCCCCAAGGTGACCAGCGCCCCCTTCCCCCCTTTGAACCTCAGGAAGAGCGACCAGTTATGTCCCACCACCACCGCCAGAGCGACAACAACTACCACTGCCAGGGGCAGCCCCAGCGCTTTAGCCAGCAGCACCGCCGCCACTCCCTTGCCAACATCCATAATGGAAACGATGGCACTTCCGATTAAGCCCACGCGGCGTAAGGTCAACGCCGCCCCCATCCGGCCGTCCCCAGCCTCCCTTAAATCCAGCCCCTTGAACCAGCGCCCGATAAGGTAAGCGGAAGGAATCGAGCCCAGCAGATAGGCGACGACAATCGCCAGCAAAGCCAGGAAAACCTCGCCAACCATAGCTAAATTATGGAACAAGCAGCGGCTAGTGTCAATATGAGCTATGGTATAATACGGGCGTCAAAGAGAAAAAATTCATGAAAACCGCCAAAACCATCGCCGATTTCAGGAAATTAAGACCCGAGCTACCAGCACCGCTGGGCTTTGTCCCCACCATGGGCTATCTCCACGAGGGGCATTTGGAGTTGGTCAGGCGGGCCAGAGCGGAAAACCCCTCGGTGGCGGTCAGCATCTTCGTTAACCCCACCCAGTTCGGCCCCAAGGAAGACTTCGCCCGGTACCCACGCGACCCTGAGCGCGACCTGGCGCTGCTGGAGAAAGAAGGCGTTGACGTTGTTTTTATGCCCTCGGCGGAGGAGATGTACCCCCCCGGTTTTGACAGCTGGGTGGAGGTGGGCAAGCTCGCCGAGCGCCTTGAGGGCGCCGCCCGCCCCGGTCACTTTAGGGGGGTGGCTACGGTGGTGGCCCGCCTCTTTGATATCGTCCGCCCCGACCGCGCCTACTTCGGGCAGAAGGACGCCCAGCAGCTTTTGGTGATAAAGCAGATAGTGGCCGACCTCGACCTGGGCATCGAAATCGTGGCCGTGCCCACCGTGCGCGAGCCCGACGGCCTGGCTATGAGCAGCCGCAACACCTATCTAAATAGTGCGGAAAGAAAGCAGGCAGTCGCTTTGTATCAATCGCTTAAACTGGCCCAAAAGCTTTACGCCGATGGGGAGAGGGACGCCAAGGCCATCCTAAAACAAATGACCGCCCTCATTGAACGGCAGCCCCTGGCCGACATTGAGTACATCTCCATCGCCGACGCCGAGACTTTAGACGAGCTGGACACAGTCAAACCGCCGGCGCTGATTTCGATGGCGGTGAGGTTTGGCAAGACGCGGTTGATAGATAATGTGGTGGTGGGGTAGCACCCCACCCCCCCTTAATGTATTATCCCGTACCCCCCACTCACCGCATCACGGAAGATACCCAGCTCGGGCGGGTAGAAGGTGAAGACGCCGAAGGCCACCGCCAGCAGAATGACCATCACTATCCCCAACCCGCAAAGCCACTTCGGCCACTGTTTCAGGGTCAAAATCTTGTAGCTGGCCAGCTGCCCCAGCGCCACGGCCACGAAGAAAATGGCAATGTCGACGGCCAGAATCTCCTCGTCGAAGATGGCCGTATAGGCGTAAAAGATAACGGCGATGACCACGGGCATGATGTAGATGCCGATGGCCTTGGCGATAAAGAAGTTGTTGACCGAGCGTTTGAGGAACGGGTACTCGATGATGGCGTAAAAGAGGGCGGGCCAGAAGGCAATTTTGAAGTGCTCCCAGACGCTCTCGTTGACGGCGGCGATAACGCCCACGGGGGACCAGCCGCCCGCCCACTCGAAGAGGAAGTGGAAAATCGCCCCCACAAAAAAGATGACCCCGATGCCGATAAGTTCCCACCTTAAAACCGACCTCTTCATGAGCCACCCCCTAATATAGACATTACGGGCAACGGCCGCCCTTGTCAAGACCCTAGTAAGAGTTAAATGAAGCGATTTTGTCCATCGGCTCCCGGCCGTGCTCCGGCCCCAGCTTTGACCGGTCGTAATAGCCCAGCGCAATAAGGATATCTATCTTCTTATTCTGCGGGATGTTCAATACCGATTTCACTCCCCGTTCGTTGAACCAGCCAATCCAGCAGGTGCCCAGCCCCAGCTCCTCGGCCTCCAGCACGAAATGCTCGCAGGTTATGCCTATATCTATGAGATAGAACTTAACGCCCCGAAACATGCCCCCGATTCTGGCGATGAACTTGGACTTCTCCGAGATGACGGCGACGATGACCGGCGCCGTTTTGCAGAAGGTATTGATAAAGTAGAGGCCACCGAAGGCGGCGTCACAGAGCTTACCCTTTAGCTCCTTGTCATCCACCACTATGAACCGCCACGGCTGCGAATTGCTTTCCGAGGGAGCCAGCCTGGCCGCCTCGAGGCACATCTCTATTTTCTCCCGCTCGACGGGTTTATCCAGGAACTCCCTGACGCTTTTTCTCTGTTTTATTAAGTCCAGAAGAGCCATAGTTTTACCCCTCCGTGCCCGATTTCGTTATCAATACTCCGATAACCCATCCTAGTTCCGGCGGGTGTTCCTGTCAACCTTGCTTGACACTGTTATGGCTAATAGCTAAAATAACCCGTAACTCCCCTGCCGAGGTAGCTCAGTCGGTAGAGCAGCGGACTGAAAATCCGCGTGTCCCCAGTTCAATTCTGGGCCTCGGCACCACTGCAGCTAATTTGCGGAAGTGGCTCAGCGGTAGAGCATCTCCTTGCCAAGGAGAGGGTCGTGAGTTCGAATCTCGTCTTCCGCTTTTTTATTCCCCCACAAACGCGCCCCTATCGGCACACCTTGCTTGCGCCCCCCTCTCTTTATGCAGTAAAATACGGCAACCTAGAGCGCTTTTAATGGTTTTAGCCGAAGTGGCGGAATAGGCAGACGCGACAGTCTCAAAAACTGTTGGGGGGCGACCCCCGTGTCGGTTCGAACCCGACCTTCGGCACCAATCCGGATGCCGAGTGGTGTAGTGGTAGCACCGGGGACTTTGGATCCCTTAGCCCAGGTTCGAATCCTGGCTCGGCAGCCACTCACTCCAGCACCCCACTCCCGCTTGACTAATCTGGCGCAGAACTATATTCTTAACACTGACAGAAATGACAAAGAGGCAGGCGGCCACCGCCGCGGTTGAGGTAGACAAAGCCTCCTTCCATTACAAAAATATCAAGGCCATCGACGAGCTGACGCTGAAGATTCCAGCGGGCATCAGCTTCGGTCTGCTCGGTCCCAACGGCGCCGGCAAGACCACCCTCATTCGGCTGCTGGTCGGACTCTTGAAGCCCAAGTCGGGCAGCATAAAGATATTGGGAAAGACCCCCTCCCGCCAGACCGCCCACCTTATCGGCTACATGCCCCAGTTGCCTTCCCTCTACAACGAGCTATCTATTATCCAGAACGTCAACTTCTTCGCCCGTGTCTACCGGATGAAGGACAAGAACCAGCGGGCCCAGCGCGTCGAAGAGGCGATAAAGCTGGTTGACCTCTGGGAACGCCGCAAGGACTCGGTGATGAAGCTCAGCGGCGGCATGAAACAGAGGGTCAGTCTGGCCTGCGCCATCGTCCACAACCCGCCCCTGCTCTTCCTCGACGAGCCCACCGTCGGGCTCGACCCCGAGCTCAGGTTCACCTTCTGGGAGCACTTCGCCGAGCTCACCAAACAGGGCACCACCCTCATCGTCTCCAGCCACACCATGGACGACGCCAACCACTGCGACCGCCTGGCCCTGATGCGGGGTGGGGTGGTCATCGCCCAGGGCACGCCAATTGAGCTGAAGAAAGCCACGGGTAAAAAGGATGCCAACCTGGAAGACGCCTTCCTGCATTACATTCACCGCGAGGAGAGAAGTGTTTAACCAGGCACCTACCATCGCCGGCAGGGTGATACTGCAGCTTTTGCGCGACCGCCGCACCATGGTGCTGCTGGTACTCGTGCCGCTGGTCATCGCCAGCATCGTCGGCGTCAGCATCCCCAGCAAGCAAACGCTGGACTACATCGCCCCCGCCATGCTGGCGACGCTGATACTATTCTTCGGCTTTCTGCTCACCGGCATCAGCTTTTTAAGAGAACGCTCCCAGGGGACGCTGGAAAGGCTGATGGCCGCGCCAATCTCCAAGCTGGACGTAGTCGGCGGCTATCTGCTCGGCTTCCTGCTCTTCGCCGTGCTCCAGACCATGATTCTCTTCTTCTACTTTATATATGTGCTCGACATCAGCTTCCACGGCGCGCTCTGGCAGATTATCGTCTTCGAGATTATTATCGGCATCCTGGCCGTCTGCCTGGGGATTTTCATCTCGGTCTTTGCCCGCAACGAGTTCCAGATGGTGCAGTTCATCCCCCTGATTATTTTGCCCCAGATGTTCCTCTGCGGGCTGCTCTGGCCGGTGAGCCAGATGCCGGAATACCTGCAATGGGTAGCCAAGTTCCTGCCCCTGACCTACGGCGTGGACGGCATCAGGGCCTTGATGCTTCAGGGTCCTGGCGGGCTATGCCGCCGGGCTGATGGTGCTGGCCTCGCTCACTTTGAGGAGAGGCGCAAGCTGAGGCGGGAAAAGGTATTTATGGGAATTAAGGAAAACAGTCAAAGGCTATTAAAAGAGCTGCCCGACGGGGTGGAGTTGGTCGCCGCCGCCAAGACGAGGACGGCGGAGGAAGTAATGGCCGCCGTGGAAGCGGGCATAAAGATTATCGGGCAAAACTACGTCCAGGAAGCCGAGGCGGTTTATCCCGCCATCGGCAACAAAGCGAGGTGGCACTTCATCGGCCATCTACAGAAGAACAAGGTCAAAAAAGCGGTCAAGCTCTTTGATATGATAGAGACCGTCGATTCGGTGGAGCTGGCACAGGAGATTGACAAGCGCTGCGCCCAGATAGATAAGGTGATGCCGGTGCTGGTCGAGATAAACAGCGGCCGAGAGCCGCAAAAAGCGGGCGTCCTGCCCGAAAAAGCCGAAGAACTGGTGAAGGCCATCGCCAGCCTGCCCAATATAAAGGTAATGGGCCTGATGACGATGGGACCCCGCTTCGGCAACCCCGAAGACTCCCGTCCCTATTTCGTTACTACGAAGAAGATCTTTGAGCGCATCAAGGCGCTGAAAATGCCCAATGTCGAGATGAAATATCTGTCGATGGGCATGACCAATTCTTACAAGGTAGCCCTGGAAGAAGGGGCCAATCTGGTCAGAATCGGCACGCTGATATTCGGCGAAAGAGAATAGCTAAACAGAGAGGAGAACTTTTTATGGCCACCGACAACCTGGTGAGGCAGATTACGACCTCCGGCAAAGAAATTAAAATCACGCTGGCCTCCACCGCCCTCAGCGGCGAAGCCCAGAAATTTGTCACCGCCAAGGCCAAGGAAGAAGCGGGCAAGCTGTCGGGGATAAAAAAGGTGGAGCTGGAGTTTGCCGAAGCCAAGCCCACCGAGCTCAATCAAATCGGCAACATAATCGCCGTGATGAGCGGCAAGGGTGGGGTGGGCAAATCGCTGGTGGCGGGCTTGACCGCCATCGCCCTCAAGCGACAGGGCTACGAGGTGGGCATACTGGACGCCGACCTCACCGGCCCCAGCATCCCCAAGATGTTCGGCATTGCCAGCCGCCCCAGCGGCAGCGAGACCGGCATCCTGCCCGTGCTATCAAGGTCGGGCATCGAGGTGATGTCCATCAACCTGCTCCTGCCCCAGGAAGACGACGCCGTTATCTGGCGCGGACCTCTAATCAGCAACACCATCAAGCAGTTTTGGGAGGATGTCCTCTGGGGCAAGCTCGACTACCTGCTCATAGACCTGCCCCCCGGCACCGCCGATGCCCCCCTCACCGTGATGCAGTCCTTTCCCATATCAGGCGTTATCATCGTCTTCACCCCCCAGGATCTCACCACCATGATCGTCAGGAAAGCGGTCAACATGGCGCAAAAGATGAATAAGTCCGTGCTGGGGGTGGTGGAGAATATGAGCTACCTGCAGCTGGCCGATATGGATAAGAGGCTTGAAATCTTCGGCCCCAGCCGCGGTATAGAGATGGCACAGGCATCGAAGGCGCCCCTGCTGGCACAACTACCTATAGACCCCGAGCTAGCCAGGCTTTGCGACCAGGGAGAGATTGAAAGCTACGACTCCGAGACTATGCGCGCCTTCGGCCAGTCCCTCAAACAAGCCCTGGCCCAAAAGAAGCCTTGACGCAGGCACCGCTTTGGAATTAGTCTATAGGTAGAGCGGATGTCGGAAGCAGCGGAAGAACAGGAAAGACTGGCCCAGGAAGAGCTAGTAAAAGAAAAGGTGGACGCCCGGGGCAACAAGTGGCGCAAGGTCTATTTTGGCGGCGGCGCCCACTTCCATAATTGGCTGGAGCAGTGCCGCGAACTGGGCGAGGTCGAGGTAGAAGAGGTGGACTCCAGGGGCTTCAAGTGCTTTGAGGAATCAGGCGAAAAGATGTACCGCATCTGGATGAAAGAAGAACCGCCCGGCT
>SMTZ1_10002836_pt1 | contig 17405 bp, 18 predicted proteins | sample DeeMarSWOR136_30_FD_25667 | JGI IMG/M metagenome (IMG submission 25667)
ACATAGAGGATACTCTTAACCACGAGTATGCAGAAAAACAGCTTGCCACCTTTAAAGAGGTCCTTGAGGTGCTCCGCAAGGACGGTGTAAAGCCTCCCATTGTGCATACAGCTTGTACTGCGGCAAGCATCCTGTTCCCGGAAACCCATTACAGCATGCTGCGTGCAGGGATAGGTCTGTACGGTCTCTGGCCGTCCTGTGAAACTTACCTTTCCGCACTCATGGGGAAACTGTACGTCCCGAAACTCAGATCCATCCTCACATGTAAAACCAGGATCGTTCAGATCAAAAAATTACGTGAAGTGAGCTATGTGGGCTACGGATGCACTTACAGAACCACGAGACCGACGAATCTTGCGGTGCTTCCGGTGGGATATGCAGATGGGTACGATCGAAATCTGAGTAACACCGCCTACGTGCTCGTAAACGGGAAGCGGGCCTCTGTAATCGGAAGGGTGTGCATGAACCTCACAATGATCGATGTTACCGATATTCCGGACGTGAAACTCGAAAATGAGGTGGTGCTTCTTGGCTCCTGGGGAGATGAACGCATTACTGCTGAGCTGATGGCAAACTGGGCAGGCACGATAAATTATGAGATCGTTACGCGAATCAGCCCCTCTCTGGAAAGAAAAGTCCTTCAGAAAACGGATTGATCTTACATTGGTTTTGATTTACAATTGAAGGAAAGGGAGATCACACCGAGGAGTTCGGATAATGAACGATGAGACGGTTTATAAGCGAGATGAAAAGGGAAGGGCTATTGCAAGAAAGCTGAAACCCAAAGGCATGCGAATCAGGTTTAAAAATAAATCGGTGAACATAAACAGAATAATCACTATTGGAAGAGATGCGAAAAACGATATTGTAATAACGAACGATCCTCTCGTCTCCCGGAGGCATGCCCTTATCGAGCAGGAAAGGGAGGATTACTATTTCATGGACAAGGGGAGCACCAACGGCTCCTACCTCAATAATAATCCAGTGCCCCGTGCTGTACGGGTAAGAATTCACAGCGGAGACGTGATCACCGTCGGGAAAACAAAACTGGAAATCCTTTAAGGAGGATCTAAGAGAAGCGGTCGAACATATTCTTCTCATCGAGAAGAAAGCTTTGGAGCATTCGGCCAATTGATTCATAGAATCGATGCCGTGTGGAACCCTCGATGATTGTTCTGCAGAACATGTCGGTCCAGGTGACGATGTGTTTGTGATAGAAGTTATTCTGGATGGAGAGAGTGTGCTCGGCTGCCTCGGTGTCTCCCCGGTTAAGTTCCTCCTTCAGGCGCAGGCAGAGGTAAACCATGAAATCAAACAGAACTGAAATGTGGTCTTCCGGTTCCTTACACCGCTTAACCTTTTGCAGGCTCTCGGAATCGAGGAGTTCGAGTACCTCCTCTCGACACAAACCCATCACGAGCCTGTTTTCGTTCATGTACACCGATTCATAGGGAAATGCGGGGTTGTTGCCGGTGCCGAGGAAAAGCGCCACGAAATCTTCCCTGAGATCCTCAACAAGCTCCACAGAGATTTCTATATCTTTAAAAAAGCTCCTGAGCGTTGAAATACCCACCTTTTCATCATGCTCTATAGGAGCAAGAACCAGACACCTTTCTCGAAGTATTTCGAGCAACGGTGCGTCCACTTCCTCGCTGAAGATCCTCGAAAAGAAGGCGTAAAGCTGTGCACGCTCAAATGAGAGTTGAGCAAGTTGCGCGTTCGTTCGCTTCATCCCGACTCCTTTCGTATTTCAACCATGCATGTATTACAGTTTGAAGCACCACTTGCAGAGTTGAGCGTATCATCGATCAGTACGTTCACGCAGCCCCCTCTGTCAAGGCCCTGTTCATCAGGTTCGTACCATGCACCCTCGTAGCATCGCACCACTCCAGGCATTATCCTTTCTGTCACCTTTGCATGAACCACGATTGATCCCCTGTCGTTGAAAACCAGCACCATATCTTCGTCTCTTATATCCCGTTTTTTCGCATCAAGCCTGTGTATCCACACTTCGTGTCTGTATAGTCTTCGAAGAGCATTGGTAGTGTAGAACTGCGAGTGTACCCTGTAGCGACTATGTGGAGTGGTGAGCTGAAGAGGATACTTTCGGGACCACGCTGATCCGGGCAGCTCTTCACAGGAGAGAAATGACGGGACTCTCGGTATCTCTCGATAATCCCTGACGACCGGGGAGAGGGAAGGGTCATCGGGATTCATCTGTTCCAGCATTTTTGAGTAAATTTCGATCTTGCCTGTGGGAGTGGAGAAAGGGATCTTCTCTGGATTGGTGACCTGATCTTGAAAAGCGATGAAGGGCTCTTCTTCTATTCTAAAGAGCCCCTGCTCTTTGAGCTCCTCGAAGCGCACACGAGAGCTCAGGAAGGTGCACCCAAATAGCTCTTTCAGTGTTTCTTCCTCTGAGCTGTTCTCAAATCCTTTTACTCCAAGCCGTTCGGCAAGTGCCCGGGCAATCTCCAGGTCTGTTTTGCTGTCCCAGAGCGGTTCAATAACCTTTTTACAATAGACGATGTAGTACCCCTTTACCCATGCAATGCGAATATCTTCCCGTTCGAAGCTCGTGGTGACGGGGAGAACGATATCAGAGTAACGGGCGGTGGGAGTTAAAAAAAGGTCCTGGCAGACCACGAAATCAACCTTTTTGAAAGCCTCTATCCCCTTTTTCACATTCGCCCGCTGGTTGAGGATGTTGTGTCCTGCAACATAGATCATCCTGATATCGCTCGGATAGCCACCGGATTTTCCGCGTAGTACCGCGTCTGCCCATTTTCCCGAGCTTATCTCTGTGCCCCTGCCGCCTGCCTTGAGTGCGGAATTGTAGCCGGTATTAAGACTGGAAAGCATCTCCATGAGGCTTGGCTTTCCATTTCCTCCACGCTTCTGAACGCCGCAGCAGGAGCCGCTGCCACCGTGTATCCCTATGTTACCCGTAAGTGCCTGAATGGCGATTGCTGCGCGGTGGTACTGCTCACCGCCAGCAGTTCTCCCCGGTGCCCAGCCCTGGATGAGAGCCGCGGGCTTAATCGTTGCATACTCTCGAGCAAAGAGCCTGATTCGTTCTGCAGGAACGCCGGTAATTGTTTCTGCCCATTCGGGAGTTTTGGAAACACCGTCGGTTTCACCTGTGAGATAGCGACGATAGTCCTCTACACCGAACACGGTGTGATCAACGAACTCTTTATCGTGAAGACCATCCCTGAGTATCACATGGGCCATTGCATTGAGGAGTGCAGTATCGGTGCTCGGACGCACTGGAAACCAGATTGCATTCAGAGTTCTGACAGTATCGGTAAGGCAGGGATCAACTACGATGATCTTGATCCCGGCATCTTTTGCCTTTTTCAGCCAGAAGAGGGTTTCCGTTCCGAACCGGTTTTCCGCCGGATTAAGCCCCCAAAGAATGATAAGTCGTGCATTGAGAAGGTCTGATAAACTGTTGGCATCCTCCCCTGAAGTAATGCCGTAGGTGAACTGTGAAGCCCATGATGCTCCTTCAAAGGAAGTGTTTGTTCCGAGTGCCGTCCGTCCTCCAAACTCGTTCAGAAGTGTAAAGAGTGCACCCTTTTCAGTTGAGTGGAGGAATACTAGGATGGATCCTGCTCCCGAGCATTCAAGAATCGCCTCTGGGCCAAAGCTTTGTTTTATCCTTTGCATTTCATCGGAGATGGTTGACAGAGCTTCTTCCCAGGTTATTCTTTTAAACCTTCCACTCCCGCGGTCTCCCACCTGCTTGAGCGGATACTTTAAACGGTCGGGGGCGTATACGCGGTGGTGGGACTTGAGACCTCTGATGCAGGGTGTGAGTGGAGGGTTCTTCCCATCTTTAAAGGGAGTAATGTTTCGTATGGTGCCCTCTCTCAGGTGTACCCAAAGAGTGCAGGTCCCCCCGCAATCGGTTGTGCAGGTTGAAAGGACTGTCTTTTCTCCTTGTTTTCCAACCTTTGATTCTCCCACCTCTGTGAGAAGGCGAGCCTGGGGTTCGAAAAAGGATAGAAGATCTGATAGTCTCTTGTGTCCGTTCGTATTCATTAAAGGTATCCACTCTTTCAGCCTTTCACTCATATAATATTCCTGAGAATACAGATTCAGAAGGATACAGTGCTGAAGATTCCCATCTGAAAGATCACACTGCTCAGAAGGGCGATCCGGTCTTCCTTCTTATGTAGATCTGGTCAACCATTGCTCTGTCAGAGAGGGAGAGGAGGAAGAGCACACATCTCGCAATATCCTCTGGAGGTATAAGTATTGAGCGGTCCAGATCGGGTCTCGCCTCCCCGATGAAATCCGTGTCAACTCCCCCCGGTAGGATGACTGAAACACAGATGTTGTGCTCCTGTGCTTCTACAGCGAGGGATTTCGTAATTCCCATGACAGCGTGCTTGCTTGCGGTGTATGCGGACTGGTTTGGATACCCCTTGAATCCTACAACACTCGAAAGGTTGATGATGAACCCTTTCTTTCTCGGGATCATCATCCGCATTGCTTGCTGGCAGCAGAGATAGAGGCCCCGCACGTTTACAGCCATGAGCCTGTCGAAGTCATCCATTGCGAAGTCCACCAGTTTGCCCCATATACCGATACCGGCATTGTTTACTAGAATATCGAGCTTGCCGTACCTCTCTTCCAATTTGTCAAACAGGTGCAGTATGTCCTCTTCCATCGAAATATCGGCCTGTAGCACCTCCGCCTCACCCCCCCGTGATGCGATCTCTTCCTGTACGGCTTCAAGCTTTTTTTGGTTGCGCGCAGTGAGCACAACCTTCACTCCAGCCTCAGCGAGTCCGATACCAATGCTCCGTCCGATCCCCTGGCTGGAGCCGGTGACCAGCGCAACCTGTCCACATAAATCGAACTGCATAGAAATCCCCCCGGATTCTAGGTTGCCCTATAGTATCACGCTCAGATGAAAATCACAATCGAGGATTGGATTAAAATTCGGATTTGTTATTCTCCCCCTCAATGATTATCTTTCTCGGAGGGCAATGAGAGAAATTACCGATGAGATAATAGATCGGATCCTCTCTGACAGGGTTTCTGAACCGGCTGTCACTGTCATTGGAGACCTGAACTACGATTATATATACAGCGCTCCGCCTCTCGAACGGGGGAAGGAGGTGCTGATTTCCGCTCACACGAGGAGCATCGCCGGCGCTGCAGGTGTGGTATCCTGTGGACTTGCAAAGCTTGGAGCCAGAGTATATCTCCTTACTTCACCTGGTTCGGGAAGGGAAGGCCGGGCCCTTTTCCATGAAGTGAGAAAAAGGGGAGTGGCGTGTAAGAGAGTGAGACCTCACAGGGATTCGTCCGGAGCATTCACACTCATATTTACACAGGAGGGTGAAACACAGCCGAGACAGGTCGCGACCTTTCAGGGGAGCCTCGAGCATTTTTCAGCGAAAGATTTCAACTACAAGCGATATGTGGCGAAGTCCACGGCCCTTTACTCCTGTAATTACTTTATCATGCCAAGGCTTCGTGAAGAGATCGCAGAGATATTCGCAGAGGCCAAAACGAGGAAGGTGCTCACGGTCTATGATGCCAATGCAGGAGACCGGTGGGAAGAAAAGAGGGCGCTAGAGACCCTTACGAACTCCATCCTTCCCTTGACCGATGTCGTATTCCTGAATGAGAGTGAAGCCTTTTATCTTACAGGGGAGAAGAACCCAGATCGTTCAATAGATAAACTGTGTCCGAAAGCTTCTGTAATCGTGATAAAACGCGGTCCCGAAGGAGTGGTGTATCGCCATGCCGGGAGAACAGGTGCGGTGGGTTCATTCCCACTCGCTGGTGAAATCAGGGACACCGTTGGCGCTGGTGACTCTTTTCAGGCCTGTTTTCTCTACTTTTATTTAAAAAAGTATCCACTCCTGTTTTCCCTTGTTCTTGGGAGTGCAAATGCTGCATCAACCCTGCTCCATTTCGGAGGAACGGCAGGTCAGAGAAACAGAGAAGAACTCGTGTCCCTTCTTCGAAAGTATAGCATCGTGCATACGGAAAAAGATGATGTATCGATAAATCTTAAAAAATAATTAGTAAAGGAGCTTCTGCGGTGCCTCTTGTAAAAAGCAAAGAGATTTACCGTCATGGAGAAATGGAGGGATATGTCGCTCCGGGCTTCGATTCCTATTGTCTCGAGGTGGTCCAGGCGCAGGTGATTGCGGCCAACGCGGAAAACTCCCCCTTTCTTCTTCAAGTGACTCCCAAAGGTCTCCGGCACATTGGTATTGATTATTTCACGGGATTGGCAAAGGCCCTCATTCAGGAAAGCAGAGTTCCTGTTGCGCTCCATCTTGACCACGGGACATGCCTCGGTGAGGTTGTAGATTGTATTAAAAGGGGATTTACATCGGTCATGATCGACGGATCTGCTCTTCCCTTTGAACGAAATGTGGAATTGACCCGGAGGGTTGTCGAGATCGCGCACTCTGTGGATGTGACGGTTGAAGCCGAGCTCGGACGGGTACTCGGGAAGGAAGCCGATAAAGAGGTGAAGGAGGGTGAGGAAACCTTCACTGATCCCGCTGAAGCAGAGGAGTTCGTCAAAAGAACCGGGGTAGATTCCCTCGCTGTTTCTGTGGGAAATGTGCATGGTTTCTACAGAGAAGAACCCTCCATTGATTTTCCCAGGCTTTCAAAGATCTACGATTGCGTGGGTGTTCCTCTTGTCTTTCACGGAGGAAGCGGGTTGGGACGTCAGATTGTGCAGAAGGCCTGTGGCTTGGGAGTTCGGAAAATCAATATCGGTACCCTAATAAAGAACGCCTTTACTCGAGGTGTGCGGGAGTACATTGCAATGCACCCCGAAGAGATAGATCCAAGAATTGTGCTGGGGAATGCAAGAGAGGCGGTTGTCATAGAGCTGAGATCGGTCATTCATATCTTCGGGGCAAGCGGGAGAAACTGGATATAGGGGAGGTTAAAAAACAAATGGAAAAGAAAAAGGGTGAACATACCCTGCGTGAGATAGAAACGCAGCAGGAAATATGGAGTGATGTGATTTCCAAAGTAGAGAACCGGAAGGAGGATTTACAATCCCTCTTTGACGGTATCGAAAGGGTTGTATTCACCGGTTGCGGTTCTAATTACTATATGTCCCTCGGGGCAGCTATGCATTTTCAGCAGATTACCGGTATCCAGGCGTGCGGTATTCCTGCGTCTGAGCTCCTGTTGTATCCCGATGTTGTTCTTGGTATGGGGGAAAGGCAGGTTGTCGTTTCCCTTTGCCGCTCTGGTGAAACAACGGAAGTGGTGAATGCTATGCACATTGCCGGCTCTTCCTACGGTCTAAAATCTCTTTATATCGGTTGTTCCAAGCAAAGTACTGTATCAAATATGTGCACCCTATCGCTTGTGCCGCCAGACGTGCAGGAAAAAAGTGTGGTTACCACAAGATCTCATACCGCAATGTTCCTTGCAGTTCAGGTGATGTGCGGGCTGCTTGGTATGAATGAAAAGTTTCCGGGTGATACCTACCTCAGGGAGTTACGGAAACTTCCCCCCATCGGCCGGAAGGTAATCAGCGGATTTCATGAAACAGTAGAGCGAATTCCCCTGAATGAATACAGTCATTTTGTATTCCTCGGCAGCGGGCCTTTCTACGGCATTGCCTGTGAGTCAATGCTCAAGATGAAAGAAATGGCATTGATGCCCTCCGACGCTTTTCACAGCCTTGAGTTCAGGCACGGTCCGAAGTCCATTCTTGAAAGAGCTGTTCTCGTCACACTCTTTCTCTCTGATACAGGAAGTGATTTAGAGTGTGATCTAATCCAGGAGGTGAAAGAGCTAGGTGGTTCGGTGGTGACCGTGTGTGAAAAAGCTCAAGAGCACGTTTGGAGAAGTTCTAATTTTGTGTTTGAAACTCAGGGAAGTGTGAACGAATGGGCGCGCAGTGTCCTGTATCTCCCCTTCACCCAGATGCTTGCCCTACGTAAGGCGCTGACTCGTGATATTGATGTTGACGCACCACGCAACTTAACATACTATGTGAGACTGGAGAGGTGATTATTACGCATTTCAGAAGGGGTCACATTTACATATCCTGCACATAAAAAATAGCATGTGCCAGAAGATCGACAGATCATTTTTCAACCGTCTTGCGGCATTGGATCCCGGAGAAGTATGCAGACGTACGCTCGCACAGTATGATAGGAAAAAGAAGCGTTACAGGATTGAAGCCTTCGGAATTCCCTATGAAGTGGATCCAGAATTGGGGGATATCCTTCCGGTGGGGGAAGTGAGGAGACCCGTCAGTGTTGAGCTCGGTCTGCTCGTTCTATTCTACCTCCTGTCTGTGCAGGACATTCCTCTTGCAGAAAAATGGGTGAATGAGTTCAGTCTCAAGGGGGGAGCCCTGTTTTTCAGGGGACCCCATGCGATCAGAAACAGGGAGATAGCCGATCGCTTCGGTAACGATATTGACGGATTCAAGGCGGTCTGCACTGGGCTCGGGGCACAGCCGCTTACGATGGGAGATGCTGCCTTTCGTTTTCAGGTACTTCCCAGAATACCGGTCGTTGTTGTGCTCTGGTATGGAGACGATGAGTTTGAAGCCTCTGCAAAGCTGCTAATGGATGCCACGATCGATTCGCACCTCCCTCTTGATGTCATCTATGCTCTGGCAGTCGAACTCGTTGAGATGCTCCTTGGAAATCGATAGAGGAGGATACATGTCAACTCCCATGACGAGCAGGGAAAGGGTGCTTACCGCGCTTTCCCACATGGAACCGGACTGCGTGCCCCTTGGGCTATGGGGCAGTTACTACTCCCTGAATGACGATACCTACTTTCAGATTCTTGATTATCTCGGGATGGGGGAACCGGTTTTTCCTTTCCGCCGTTATAAAACGAGAAACTCTAACTATTATGATGATCGGGTGCTGGATCGGCTGGGCACTGACATGAGATTCGTATGGTCAGGGTTTACCGACCTTGGGGGAGCTCTGCCTGATACCCTGATCGACGCCTGGGGAGTACAGTGGAAACGAATGGGTTCCCATATCACGAGTGCATTCGCTCCACTCGCGCAAGCGAATGCCGATCAGGTAGATGAGTACGAGTGGCCGGATGTGGAAAAGTACCTTACGCTCCCTGCGCTGAAGGAACGTATTCGATTATTGAAACAAGATGGAAGATACGCAATAGTAGCACGGGGGGTAAACTCCTATGGACCCTTTGAGCAGGCTTCAGTGCTTCGAGGGAGGGAGCAGTTTTACATAGATCTCATACTCGATCCTCTACTGGCCCGTCGTTTGATAGAGCGATGCACCGATGTTATCGTGCGCCTGAATGAAATCTTTCTCGACACAGTCGGTAAGGATATCGATATTTTCGAGATTCCCGGTGATGACTATGGTGGCACAGAGGACCTGATTATATCTCCGAAAGTGTTCGATGAGATGATCAAACCTGCGCTCGAGAGGATTGTGCGACCGATAAAGCAATTCAGGAAAGACCTGCCGGTGGCATTTCACTCCGACGGGGCGATTATGAAAATAGTGGATAGTCTGGTGGATATGGGAATCGACATACTGAATCCCCTTGAGCCTCTTGCAGTGAATGACTGGGTTTCGGTTAAAAGAAAGTATGCGGATCGCCTTTGTTTCATGGGAGGCATCGATATAAAAAAGGCAATGACCGGCTCGGTGACCGATGTGGAAGAGGAGGTTAAGAGGTGTATGAGTACCTTTGCTACGGGAGGAGGGTATATCATGACTCCCTCAAATCATCTGCAGAAGGATGTCCCACCCAAAAACATTGTTGCTCTCTTTGATCTGGGACGCACATACGGTCAATACCCAATCTCCCTTTCATGAGAATGAAAAAGGAGGAGGAGAGATGGAAATAGAGGCACGGGTGATAGATCTCGAGAGTAGATTGCATGCTGTGGAAAACAGAATAAGCGAGCTGGAACAGGAGAACGAAAATATATCCGAGAGGGTTGAAGAAAATCGTATAGATATCCATGCAATTTTGAAATTGTTACGTAAGCTGTTTCCCCAGGAAACACTCTGAACGCCTGCAATGTGCATCGTTCTCGTCAGTATAAATCGGATCAAACCAATGATCGGCCCGGTCGGTCCTGTCAGACCGTCCGGTTCTGTCGGCCTGGTCGGTCCTGTCAGACCGGTCGGTTCTGTCGGGCTTTAAAGTGGAGGTTTAAAAAAGCACGCATGAATATTGTACTCATCAATACCAACCGGATCAAACCACCGATCGGCCCGGTGGGTCTGGAATATGTTGCCGAAGCTCTGCATCGGGAGGGGCATACACCCGAGATTCTGGACCTCTGCTGGGAAGAGGATGTGGAATCTGCCATCCAGCGGTTTTTTAGCAGAGGTGACTACTCCCTGGTGGGCCTCACGATCCGTAATACAGATGACTGCGTCTACGGTTCCAAACAATCCTTCCTGGAGGAGCATGCGGAGATAGTGACTTTTATACACAGAGTGAGCGATGCCCTTCTTGTCCTCGGGGGTGTCGGTTTCTCAGTCATGCCAGAGTTTGTACTCGATAAGGTGAGGGCGGACACGGGAATATGGGGAGATGGTGAGTTCACTTTTCCTCGATTGGCTGCATGCCTGGATAGAAATGAAGACTGGAGAGGGTTGCCGAATCTGCTCCACAAGGAGGGAAAACAGTGGATTCAGAACAGGATATATACTTCTTCTCTGAAGGATCTCCCTCACATGCACCGGGGTTGGTTTGATAACAGGAGATACTATGATGAAGGAGGTCAGGCAGGTTTTGAGAGCAAACGGGGGTGTCCCGGTAATTGTATCTACTGCGCGGATCCTGTAGCAAAGGGGAGAGACGTGAGGCTCCGTCCTCCCTCGGCTGTTGTGTGTGAATTGAGATCACTTGTGCAAAAGGGTATCTTTCACTTACACACCTGTGACAGTGAGTTCAACATCGTAGAAGAGCACGCGGTTTCTGTATGTGAGGAGATCATCAGGGAGAATCTCTCCGAGAGGATGCAGTGGTACGCCTATTGCTCCCCTGTTCCGTTCTCTCCCCGGCTAGCCCGGCTTATGCACAGGGCGGGATGTGTGGGGATAAATTTCGGTACTGACAGCGGTGACGAGCAGATGTTGAAAAGATTGGGTCGAAACCACACAACTCATGATATTTCTCAGATTGTAAGGTACTGCAGAGAGGAGGGGATCACGGTTATGATCGATCTGCTTCTCGGTTCACCCGGTGAAAGCGAGGAAAGCATCCGGTGTACCATAGAGCTGATGAAACGCATTCAGCCGGACTGTGTGGGCATCAGTGCAGGGGTGAGAGTATATCCCGGTACAGGGATTTCCGCGATGATCGCGGAAAGAGGGCTTAAAGATGGAATTGTGGGTGATCCGGGACACGGTCAGCCGGTTTTCTTTATCGAACCTCAGGTTACAAAGGATTTATTCGAACTCCTCGAACGGTTTATAGATGAGGACAGACGATTTTTTTTCCTGAACCCTTTCAAATCCAAAGCGAGCTATAACTACAATGCGAATCAGAAGCTCATAGATGCCATTCGAAGCGGTAGTCGCGGTGCTTACTGGGATATACTCCGTAAATCATATTGAAGCCGAAGACTCCGGTATGCTATAATGTGCTCAGAGAGATCGCTCTGGAGTGGGCTGCTGTTTTTTATATGTATATTTAAAGGAGGATTCCATGAAGGCGGGGATCATATTTACCGGTTCCGGGCCAATCCTCGTATTAACCAGCTATGATTCTTTTACTGATAATGAAATAGTAGATAAATTGAAGGCCAAGGGAATAAAGAAGTATGTTGTATGCGAACTTCCGGTTGAGCTCGTTAAGCAAAAATATGGACAGCACTACCACGTCGTTCTCGGAGATCTCAAACAGACGGATGATCTCAGGGTCCTGGATTACAACGGTCATAATGTGTTCTATAATTTCTCTTTCAAAGAAATGGGACCACCTAAATACCATGAACCACAAGAGGTCTGAACAATCCAGTTTTACGGATAAAGATAGGGCAGAAGAAAGTTCCCCTAGAAGTAGTAAGGAAAGATACCTTCGAACTCACCGGTCTCGAATACGCTTTTAAACAGTGCATCCAGTCCCGGTCTGTAAGGATCAAAGGATGCGGCGATAAAAAGAGCATCCTTCTCGAAGCGGTGAGCAGAGAAGGGATTATCAATTGAAAGTATACAGAATGGAACCTTTTCCTCCACGCAGACTTCAGCCCATTCGATCTGACGGATGTTTGCAAGCCCAATAAGCGTAAAATCGTAGGCATGAAGGAAGTGTCGTATTTCCTGGATTTTTTGCCTGTTACTTCGCCTATCCGGAAGATATCCAATGTACTCCACATCCCATCCTTTCAGATATTTTTCAGCCAGATAAGAAAATTCAGGGGTGGGGGAAAGGACCAATCCTTTTGTCCCTTTTTTGCGAAGGTTTCTGAAATAGGCAGGAATCGAGTCGTTTAATCGCGAAGAGAGTAATACTATTCCCTCTCTGATCGCCTTTTGGCTCTCTTTCAAGGCGTCAATTCGTGTTGAAAAGTTATCTCCATTCAGTGACTTGAGGGAGTAATAGGTAGGGAGGTACTTATTCTTAAGCCTCAGAATTCGGAGAACCTTCTGGTCGAGCTCATCTTCACTGAGTGTGCCGTTTCTGAAGTAGTCGGGAATACGGTTTAGAAGCTCGACTTGTTTGGACTTGGTATGGGATATCAAAATGAGGTCATCACCTGCATTGAAAGCGAGGAGAAAAGCACCGATGATATCTTTTGCGTACTTCTGGGAACCCTTCATTTCCAGGTCATCGGTAACCACGATTCCATCGAAGGCAAGCTCTTTTCGGAGTACTTCATTCACAATTTTATGAGAAAAGGCGGCGGGGTGCTCGGGATCGAATTCGGAGTAAATAATATGAGAAACCATGCATCCGTCAAGGAGTCCGACCTGGATAAGCTGAGAATAGGGCAACAGATGAATTTGTTCCAGCTCTCGCCTCGTTGTATGTACTGTTTTAAGGTGATGGTGACTGTCGAAATCGGTCATCCCGTGACCAGGGAAGTGTTTCATCGTTGCAAGTATACCCATCTCTTTCTGCTCTTCCACAAAAGATTTCACCATCGCTGAGACGAGAATTGGATCAGAGCTGTACGAACGGGTGCCGATAACGACATTATTAGGTTTCGTCAACACATCAGCACAGGGGGCGAAGTTCATGTTTATACCGAGCTCAATCAGGGTGTGTGCGATGAGTCGTGAAACTGTTCTGTTGTTCTCAGCGTAGGTGGTTGCACCGATGAGACCTGCAGCGGGAGGGCGCGAGATCCCGGGAAATCTAATATGGTTGACAACCCCTCCTTCCAGGTCCGTAGCAATGAACAGCGGAATGCCATTTTTTGTATTATCCGCGAAGGTAACCATGGATTCGATGAGCTCGGCGAGCTGCCGTTTTGACTCCACATTTCGGAGAAATATTTTAATATTCCCGAGAATACCGGTTTTGATCCATTGAACGTAGTCTTCATCGAGAGAAGTTCCCTGGAAGCCGAATATCAAGATTTGACCGATTTTCTGTTCCAGGCTCATGTTCTCAAGGAGTGTTTCGATGTCCTGTGAGAAGTAATTTTTAAAAGGAACTGACTCCTCGCTGTATACTACTGCCATGGTGGTGGTAAGAAAAATAAGGAGGATTACAATTGTTTTTACTGCGGTTATCATTTTCAAATAAAAAAGGAAAACAAGTGAAGCGTTTTTACACTTTTTAGCTACTATACTTCAAAGTATCGTATAAAATTGATGCAAATGAAAATATTTCATACCACCGCTACACTAATGAGGAACCAACTACACTTTTTTACACGATTTTATTAAAGACTATGTCTTCATGAGCTCACACCCAAGCGCGCATTCGCGCGCTTGGGTGTATTGCAAACAGGTTTAATACATTCTTGTAATTTTCAGATTGTCGACGCTTACGGAAACACTGTTCGTTCTGAAGGTAATGAACCCACCCGGTTTTATTGGACGTCCCAGATAGAATGGATAGTAATACCTGTCCGGATCTAGAGGATCGTAGAACCTTCCCTCTCCTGTCGATGTGTCTAGAAAGAGTTTGATCGGGACCGTTGCATCAAGATACTCATATCTGAGGTAGCCAGAGGGGACTATGATGGCATCACCGTATTTGAGGGGATCACTTCCCGGATAGATATGTCGATCGAGCCCCATGCTGGTCTTTCCACGGCTCTCATACACCTGGATGTAGCCTCCGGGATATCCGTAGTGTTTAGGATCCCATGTGACCCACCCGAGCACCGATTCACCGTTTCCCCAGCTTCTCGTATTTGTCGGATTGTTGACACAGACATGAATCCCGAACCCTGCATAGTCGTCCTGGCCGCCGTCAACGTATTTTAAATCGAATTCATACATCATTTTGCCTGACTGATACACAGGAACGGTGATCATGGCCATGTACTCCTTAGTATCTGTCTGGGTCAATCTCCCATTGATGACCTTCCAGTTTCCGCTCACCGCATTCCATCCCACGAGAGAGGGACTTGAGAAGTTCTCCATGAGCCTGACTGTCTGGGAGAAAGCGACTGCAGAAACAAAAATAAATACCAATACCAGCGCAAGTCTTACGATTTTCATTTATCTATCCTCCTTGTTTGGAATAATAAGATTATTTGTTGCCGGCATACATCATTATCCATTTTCCTCGTTTTCACGTCAAGTATTTTTATACTTGTTTAGGGTTAAATTTTTTAATTTTTACTAGTTAAAGTGGTTTTATACAAGGGATGAATGATGAACGTTGTCATTCGTTCAAAGAGGTTGTGACACTTCTTATGCTCTATATATCCTTATACTGCATTAAAATCATTTAAGGAGATCGGCCCAGGGGTACGGGCATTAGTACTTCGTACAGGCGGGGAGGTAAATTTTAAATACCGATCCCTTTCTCCGTTCACTTGATACGGTTATCCAGCCCTCATGCTCCTTGATTATTCCGTACACCATGGAAAGACCGAGCCCTGTTCCTTCTCCGCTTTTTTTCGTTGTAAAGAAGGGTTCAAAGATCTTATGCAATGTTTCCTCATCCATACCAACACCCGTGTCCTCCATGGTGAGGCTGACAAATTTCCCAAGTCGTGCATAACTATGGGATTTCACATACTCTTTCCCGATGTTTACATTCTCCGTTTGAATGCGGAGCATGCCTCCCTTCGTCATCGCGTCCCGTGCATTCACCGCCAGATTCATGATCACCTGTTCAATCTGCGTTCTGTCAATACGAGAGATCCACAGATCAGGATCTAGTTCGAGGGATATGTGAATATCCTCCCCGATGATTCGTTTCAACATTTTCAGCAGGTTCTCTATTACTTCAGAGAGTTTGTGGGATTTGAGCTCTATCGGCTGTTTACGGCTGAAAATCAGCAGTTGTTCAACAAGCTTGGCCGCACGCTGGGTGGCATAGCGAATCTGTGATAGATTCTCTTTGAGCTGTTCCCTATTATCCGTTTGGATGAAAGCAAGATCGGTATATCCGAGAATAGCGGTAAGGAGATTGTTGAAATCATGGGCAATCCCTCCCGCAAGACGACCGATTCCCTCAAGCTTCTGGGATTGAATAAGCTGGAGCTGAAGATGTCTTTTTTCTTCTTCAGTCCTTTTATAAGCGGTTATGTCGGTAAATATCAGGATGATCCTATCTTTCTCCGGGCTGAAAGCATTTATTTCACAGTGTTTCTCAATCTCTTGAAAGGAATGTACCGAATGGAAGGGTTCTCCGGTTTTCGCGACTTTTTTATAGGTTTGAATAAGATATTTTTTCATCCAGGGAAATATCTCGTTCACTCGTTTACCGATAAGCTGCCTTTTCTCCCTACCGACGAGATGTTCAAAGGCAGAATTGACATCGAGGAAAAGGGCATCTTCTGGAGCTCCTGCTGGGTTTAAGAGCATTGCAAATAGTACAAAACCGTTCAGCATCTCATCATAGAGCCATTGGTAAAATCGATCCCTGTTTGCGACAGCAAGTATACTGTACGGAATATCCTGACCGATCCAGGCAGTACCGAGGAGGGAACCACGGGAATTTGGGACCCGCCAGCCAGTTAAAGAGAGGTGAATCGTTTTCCCTTCCTTCCCGGTGATTTTGTTTTCAAGGGATGTTTTTTCCCACTTTTTGACCTGAACAATTGCATCCTGCATTCTTCTCAAATCGTTTTTCCGGAATATATCCTCGAGCCTGATGGAAGCGACTTCATTCTCGTTGTATCCTGAGATTTCGAGGAAACGCCTGTTGCATTTGATGATTTTGTCCGCGGTATCGAGCACATAAAGCGCATGGGGAGCGTGATACATCTCATCGGTGTATAACATTTCATGCTTTCTCATTTCATATCCGCCCCTATTTGAGGATTTCCTCACAGTATACCGATTCCTCCATATGTAGAGGTAGTGGGAAGCAGGGAAGCACGCAAGGCACCTCCCTGCAATTCCGCAATTCCTTAGAAATTGCCGCCGCCACCCCAGCCGTATGCTGATCCATAGTGGACCGGCTCCTTCTTTCCCTCTTTCCCCAATATAGGAGAAACGAAGAACAGTCCGGCAAGTGCGACGAAGATTGTAATGATAACGAGCAGCTTTTTCATGTGAGCCCCCTCACGATTAGGATAAATATATCTACAGGAGTAACACTCCTGTGAATCACTCTCATGCAGATATGAGCCCCCTCTCATACTTTTCCAGTCCCTTTTCCACGATTGAGGCAAGCAGGCTTCCATTGATCGGCGAGTACATCACATATAGAATTTTGTATTTTCGAAGGATACGCTCCAGATCAGGGTGGAAGCGTTTCATTGTGATGATGACCTTGATATCTTGAAACCGCTCGCGGAGAAAGGGAAGAAAGGCAACCATTGAAATGTCAGGCAAGTTTACATCAGCTATCAGCAGATGCACTCGATAGTGAAAGATCGAATTGATGAGGGAGAGAAAGTTCTGAGCTCGAATGATGCGATATTCTGAGGGTGAAAGCCAGCTCTCTATCGAGTCCATCTCCGATACTTTTCCTGATGCGAGGAGTATCGTTTTTTTTCCACTCTCTTTCTGTTGCATGCCATTTCCTCCCGAAATGTGCTTTTGTTCATTGAGTAGAATAGCAAAGACTGTACCATAAATGAGCCCGATAATAGAGTTATTAAATCATTGTATGGAAGTATGTTACAGAGTTGTATAAATCGAGGAACAGTGCATATGGAGGTACATTTTTTCCCGATTCTGGAAAAGTATCCGGATTCCGGAACAGGGGTCAATCTATTCCATACTTCTTTAATTTCTCATAGAGGGTTGATTTTCCGATTCCGAGAAGTCGTGCTGCATCTTGTTTTTTACCTG